>Ga0209487_1000618_pt1 | contig 31894 bp, 28 predicted proteins | sample Poulit2012_FD_187524 | JGI IMG/M metagenome (GOLD analysis project Ga0209487, IMG submission 187524) | Agricultural soil microbial communities from Georgia to study Nitrogen management - Poultry litter 2012 (SPAdes) (version 2) | ecosystem: Environmental > Terrestrial > Soil > Agricultural land...
TATTTTTAATTTATTTCATATTGTTGCTTTACTTCTTCCCTTACATACTATTTGCACACATTTCAAAGTGTTTTAATTAAATTAGTACTAATCAGTATATCTCTAATTAGAGATATTATGTTAAAAAATAATTAACAACCTAGTACAATTATACTTTAACACCTCCAAATTTTGATGTCTAATAAATTGTTTCGAATTCGAGATATATTAAATTCAACTATTTATAGTAAATAATATATTACTTTATTAATCAATTGGCTCTGTTAAAGTTTAATGTTGTTTTATTACAAAAAAACAGGAACTTCCAATTACTGGGAGTCCATTTGGTTATATAGGTTTTTTATGCAACAATTGCCCCGTTTATGAACTTTCTTTTCGATATTTGTTCATTAATGCATTTGCACCCTCGGGTATAACCACGAAGAGTATAATTCCAACAATCATTACTAAAAAGGCTTCTGAGCTTATTGTTTCAGTTAAAAGAAGAGATGTCATAATAGCTAATACTAATAGTCGCCAATGAAGAAGATACTTATTCATCTAATCACCCCTAATTCCTTGTATATTATATTTAAGGTTTTAATCTTCCAATTTAAAAAGGGAAACCTTATGAACCTATTTTTATTTCCTATTGGTATTTCCTCAATTATTTGAGAAAATATACTTAATGGATTGAGAGGTGGATCGTTCATTCCTTGGGTTATAAAACTCGTAATCGAAAGACTGATCCCTCTCTGTTAAGCTGATTACGAATGAGTTAGATGTTGAAGACGCTTTGTCTTACTCTGTATTCGATTTCTTGACGTCTATTTTCTAAAAAAGGTGGCAAATCTAGGTTTTCACCTAATGAGTCAAGTGAACTGTCGATGAGAAATCCTGGTCCATCTGTCGCTATTTCAAATAAAATACCATTTGATTCTCTAAAATAAAAACTTTTAAAATAGTGCCGATCAATAATTCCCGTTGATTGAAATCCACGTTTTATCACCTGTTCTTCCCAATAAGCTAATTCTTTTTCATCCTTTGTTCGAATAGCCAAGTGATGAATACTTCCACGACCCGGCTTTTCCATTTTGCCATCTAATTGTTTGATCAAAATTTCACCAAATATTTCTCCTTCTATCGATTGTAATGTAATTTCATTTCGTCGCTCTTCTACTATTGAATAATGAAATAACTCGGTTAATGTTCTCTTTAATTTTTCTTGTCGTCGAACAGTTATTTCAACTGTTCCCATCCCTCTTATTTGATGTTCTTGTGGAACCTCTGATTTTTCCCATGGCTCCCATAAAGGGGCATTTTCATCACTTGCTTGCATTACCATTTGTAAACCATCTTTATCCACAAAATGAAGTGCTGGTCTGTTAGCATATGTCGTTATTTCTCCATGAGTAATTTCGAACTGTTCAAATCTTCTTTGCCAGTAATTTAAACTTTCTATTGATGACACAACTAAGCCAATCCGGTTAATTGAATTTGTTCCTTCATAAGTTGCTCCAATTTGTGGTATTGCAAAAAATGTTAATTCAGTTCCGGGGCTTCCTGTTAAATCTCCATAAAATATATGATACATTGTCGGGTCATCTTGATTGACTGTTAGTTTGACACGCCTTAACCCTAAAACCGTTTGATAAAAGTGATTATTTTCTTTCGCATCCTTTGTCATCATTGATATATGATGGTGACCTTTTATTTCATTCATTGATATTCCTCCTTCAATCGGTAGATTGATTAGTCAAGTGAAGCTTAAAAAATTATGTTTCATTAAATTTCTGTTCACTATTCTTTTGTATTCTCGACATAAATGACAGCAATTGTTTTTGTTCATCTTTTGATAGACAATCATCAAAAAATGCTGATTGGAACGTCAATTGTGCAGCAAATGCATCATCTAGCCTTTTTTTACCTTTTTTTGTTAACGAAATTGTTTTTGTTTTCCAATCTTGTTGGCGAGCAATCAACCCTTCATTTTCAAGTCGGGATAACATTCTAGATATACCACCTTGTGTCACGGTGACCTTTTGTGCTAGCTCACTTTGTGTTAATGGACCAAAATTTTCCACTTGAACTAATACATCGAATTGTGCAGTTGTTAAATCAAATTGTTTTAAAAATTCATTTGAAAGTAAATTACTTTGATGTGTAAAACGGGAAATTCTTAACCAAATTAAAGAACCAAGTGTATTTTTTCGCATCTTAGTTTTCTCCCTTTATCATCTAATTAATTATCACTTTACCAGTCAATTGATATAATTACAAGTAAATTGTCTCGAATTAGGGATATTGATTATAACCTAATTTTAATTAATACTATTAATGTGAACTTGTCATTTTCTTGGACTAAAAAATTTTTGTTACCAGCTGTGGTAGGCACGATAGCACATTTGAAAACACGGTTTTCTCGTTTTCGGAGGAGCAAAAATTTCATTTCAATAAAAACACCTAATCCTGCACTAAATTGTTCAAGATTAGGTGTTAAATCACTTATTTACTTTTTTCTAAATAAATCTAAAAATCGTTGCCAAAAGCCTTTTTCTTCCTTTGTTTCATCAACTTCAACTTCGTCATCTGGCTTTTCTATTTTCTCAGTTTGCAATACAAATTGAACGACACCGATATGCTTATTTTTTTCCGACACAAATGAAATGGCTTCAAAATCAGAATAATCAAATGAAGCTAGTTGTTCATCAATTTCCGATTGCATTTCGTCTGGTAAGTCCTTAGTTTCCTCGCGTAATTCTGTTGACCCTTCGTGTAGTTCACGAGCGCCCTTTTCAAGTTCATTCGTTCCATTAGCAATACCTTTTGTTCCCCGATCAATCTCAATATATGATTTACTTAATTGGTTCACACCGTTCGTATAGTCTACTAATCCGTGATGAAAAGTTTGATATTGTGATGATAGCTGGGATAATCCTTCTATCAAGTTCTCCAATTCACCTAACTCGGACATATTTTCTTCAATTTCATCGGCAATTAACAGTAATGCTTCGGCAAATTCATTAGTAGATTCAATAAATGGTTTAATAAGTTGTTCATTTACCCCTTTTATTTGTTCGGTTATGTTATAAATTTCAATAAGAGATTGTATCGTTTCGTTTACTTCTGCATCTTCACTTATTCCATCTAAAATTGACAAATCTAACTCATCATTTGGAATATTAGAAATAATTTCATTTAGTTCTTCGAGCCCTTTTGATGATTGCTGCAAAGCACCAGCTACCTCACGAAGCCCATCAGTTAGTTGTTTTATTTCCTCTTCTGTTGGAAAGTCAATATCTTCTTCTCCTATTGCTTGATTAATTTGGTTAAGTGCCCCTTGGATTTGTTTTGAACCATCAATTAAACTTCCCGAGGATTGATCCAATTGTTGAATTCCTGATAAATATTCTCCCGATCCTTCATTTAATTCCTTTGCTCCGTCTTTTAATTCCGATATACCATCTTTCATTTCGCCGATACCTTTATCAATATCCCTAATAGCATCTGTCAATGATTGTATATCGTCTTTCATATTGTCAAATTCTGGATCATCAATAGCAATGTTAGCTGGAATAGCAGAGATTTGGATTGGTTCCATTTCAAAATCCTCAACATTTGCCGATACAACCAGTTCTTCTTCTTCCCCCGGCATGACATTAAAGGAGATGAGACGATTTTTCCCTTCTTTTGCTTCTGTCCCTTTTGGAGCTTGTACGTTATTAAAAACTTCTGGATCTAATGTAACCGAAACTTGTAATAAGTAATAATCAAAAAACGTAGCATCTACTTCCTTATTCGCAGATGTTGATAAATGAATTTCTAATTTTCCACTTTCACCTGCTAACTTGTCAGGAGAAGCTCGCTCACCATTTAACAAATAAGTAATATCAATATCCCAAGGCAATGGTTCATTTTGTAATTCACCTTGATAATAAAATTCATTTTCATCTGCTTGGAACTGAATCTTTTTTCCGTCCTGCTGTTCTATCGGTAACAAATTCGTCAAATTACGAACATGATCATACTTTCCATAATCAATCATACTTCCCTGTTTTGACACGTGAAATGTGTTCACCACATACATGTTTTGCACTTTCCCATTCGCCGTCAAATTACCATAAATCACTTCATCTTTTTTATCATAATTACCGACTTTGTCTTTTTCAATGGCAACTGCATTATTAGGAAATGCGACTGAAATTGATGCGATTAACAATAAAATCATCGCTAATAACACTAACGGTTGTTTAATTCGCATACAATCACTCTCCTTTATAAAAATTTGCTTTCCACGTTGTTTTTTCAATGATTCGATCAAAAACAATTAGTAAAGCAGGTAGTAGTAAAACGACTAATAAAAAGGCTAACAATGTTCCACGACCTAGCAGAAGCCCAATTGATGAAATAATTGGATCTGATGATGTTGCCCATAAAATAAAGCCAACACTTGATAAAATAGAAGCGGAAACACCGATAGAAAATGTCTTCTCATTAATTGTTTTGACAATAGACGCAACAGCCGGTAACTCTTTTCGGTTATTCGTATATTCTTCCGAAAATAAAATCGCATAGTCAACTGTTGCCGCTAACTGAACGATACTAATAATTAGATAACCGATATAAACGAGTGATTCTCCAGCAAAGTAAGGTACTGATAAATTGATCCATACAGACGTTTGTATTGTTAATAGTAGCATAATTGGAAATGTTAACGAACGGAATGTCACTAATAAAACTAATGCTATTGCTACAACTGTTAAAATATTCACAAGTCGGTTATCTTTTTCAACGATTTGTTTCATATCGTACAATGTTACCGCTTCACCTGTCATGTAATGTTTATCATAATATTGTTCTACTATTTCTCGGACTTCTTCTACAAATCCAAAAGCGACCTCCCCTTCTTCATCTGTTGTTGAATGGATAATGATGCGACTATATTTTTCCGAGAAAAAGTTTTCAATAATTTCCTCATCAATAAATTCTGATGGAATAGTTGTTCCAATGACATTCGTATAAGAAGCAATACTTTTTACATATTGTAGTGATTCTAATTCATTCATTAGTTCCTCTTCTCTCGGAAGATCACCTTTTTCAACGAGTAATACGACCGGTGTATATTTTCCAAAGGCTTTCTCAATTTGGATAACGTCGCCACCCGCTCTCGTTTCTTCCGGGATTTCTCCCATACCATATAGAAAACTCGTTTTACTTTGAGCCAAAAATGCTGGAACAATGACTAACATCACCAACAGTAAAATTGGAATTCGTAATTTCACTAAATATTTTCCAAATCGATATTTATTTGGAAACCATTGTTTATGATGGGTTTTGTCAATATATTTATAAAGCATTAATGTTAAAGCAGGTAAAAAGATAACCACACTTAAAAAGCTTAATAAAATTCCTTTTACTAAATTTATTCCTAAATCAGCACCTAATTCAAAATTCATAAATGTTAAAGCTAAAAATCCAAAAAATGTTGTCGATGCACTAGCTGCAATAGCTGGAAATGAACGTTTCATCGCTAATGCCATCGCTTCTTTTGGGTCTTTAATTTCTTTGCGATAATCATCAAAACTGTGTAGTAAAAATATCGCATAATCTAGTGAAACCGCGAGTTGCAGAATAGGTGCCACGGCTTGTGAAATAAACGATATTTCACCAATAAAAATATTTGTTCCTAAATTAATGACGACAGAAATACCGATTGCTGTTAAAAATAAGACCGGTTCTATCCATGAACGAGTAGATAATAATAAAATAATGATAATCATTGGAATAAGAATTAATGCTGCATTTAATGTTTCTTTACCTGTTGCTTTTTGGGAAATAGCTGTATCTAGGGCATCACCAGATAAAGCATTTTCCTCACCGACTAATTCGTAAAGTTCATCTGTTGCTGCAACTTCTTTTCCATCTTCAATATGCAATGTAAATAAGGCATTTTGTTCCTTATAATATGTTTCTACCGTATCTAAATCAGCCACTTCAATCGGTGTCCTAATATCGATGACATCGTCAAGCCACATGACATCTGCGACACCATCGACTTTTTCCATTTGTTGTTTCATTGCGATAGCTTCTTGAACATCTACATCTTTAACCATGACACGGGCATTCGCCACTTTTTCAGTAAATTCTTCATCCATGACATCCATCGCTTCTGTTGAAGGCGAATCTTTTGGTAAAAAGTCTGTCATACTATAATTAACTGGTACACCAAACTGGACAACAGCACTAATCAGTGCAATCGCCACAAATGTAATTACTATTGTTTTTTTATATTTTAATGAACGAGTTAGTAAATTAATAGATTTCACCTTCTTTTATTGTCACAATGAAAGATAAATGTATTTTTTATAAAAAAGCATCCATTCCTTATTTTACGTATCTTCAATGATGTTTACAATACATATAGTCTATTGATTTCCAACATCTTTTCAACAAATATAGAAATGTCTACTCTTGTTCGATGATGTCATGGTGTGGCTTCCAAAAGTAACTAATAATAATTCCAAAAACTAAAAAAATAGCAGCCGTATAAAATGGATAATCTAAATTAATATCAAACACAAATCCGCCTAATACAGGCCCCATCACATTACCGATACTCGTAAACATCGAGTTCATTCCACTAACAAATCCTTGTTCATTTTCTGCCACTTTTGATAAATATGATGTAAAGGCGGGACGCATTAAATCAAAACCGACGAAAATAAAAATTGTCACAAGTAATATATAAAAATACGTATGAACGAGTGTTGCTAAAAAAACAAGGATAGCCGAAAAAATTAAACAGTAGCGAATTAAACCAATTTCCCCTAATTTTTGTGCTAACTTATCAAAGAAAATAACTTGTGCAATAGCCCCAACAATACCACCACCCGAAATAATAATGGCGATATCTTTCGGAGTAAAGCCAAATTTATGATCTACAAATAAACTGAACAAAGAATCAAATGCTGCGAGCCCAAAGGATGAGATGAAAATAATCAAAAAGGCGACAATATATAATGGGTTAAATATCCGTGATAAACCCTTTCTCTTTTCCTTTATCATCCCTGCCTTATGTCGCTCGGGTTCTTTTAATAATAAAAATGAAATAATAGCCGAGATTAATGCAAAGGCAGCTGCAACAAAAAATGGTACTCTCGTGCCAAACACAGCTAAAAACCCACCGATACCAGGTCCAATAATAAACCCTGTATTAATTGCCGCCGACATATATCCCATTGCCTTTGCTCTTGTTTCTACTGTTGTAATATCAGCGATAAATGCTGTGACTGCTGGCATAATAAACGCCGCACTTATCCCTCCCAAACATCGAGATACAAACAAGACTTTTACATTTTGGCCTAAACCAAACAATAATTCGGAAAAACTAAAAATAATTAATCCGATGACAATCATTTTCTTTCTACCTATTGTATCTACCCATTGTCCGGCTATCGGAGAAACGAGCAATTGTAACATTGCAAATGCTGCCACTAAATAACCGACCATCTGTCCAGATAAATGTAATTCATTCATAATCGTTGGTAACACCGGAATAACGAGACCTATTCCCATAAAGGCGATAAACAAATTCAATAACAATATTGATAATGTCACATTATTTTTCGACAATTAATACACCTACCTTCATCACATCTAATTTCTCCCAAAATAAAAAATCTACCAATATTGTTCACGACAATTCGGTACATTTGCTCACTATTTTTAACATTTTCATATCCTATTTTAAATTTTCCAATTCAATTTCACTTAGACTTTAATCTACAGTATTGTTTAGTATTTATTTTGCCATTATACTTCGAAAAATTTTAAAAATAAAGTTGTTTGAATTTTTCTGAAAATTCCCTTATTATTTTATATAAGGAGATGATTATATGGCTGACTGGTTAACGAGTCTACAAACAGACACACCACAAGAAGGTTTTGAATTAGCTATTACGTTAGCAAGAAAAGGCGTGGCATATACACAAACTTCAGCCGAAGTTAGGGAAAAGTTACGTCCTACATATGCCGAGAACGCAGATAGCCTTACTTTTGCTTCTAGTGTTGTTGCTACTCATTTTCAAACCGTTGCAGCTGCTAATAATTACTGGAAGTAATTCTAGTAATCTATTATGATCAATAAAAGTAGTTACCCTTAATGGTGACTGCTTTTTTGTTTCTTGGCACCATACCTCAATTTTCTTTTATCCTTCTTTAACAAATAACTTTTTGTTAATTAACATTCCAATTGTCTTCCAAAATAGTATAAGCGTTAAAATAATTAAAGCAACAAATTGTATCACAAACAGAAAATAAATATAAATAATGCCTGTTTCATGATAAATATGCATCGTTGCATTTGTCATTGCTGCACTTGGAAAAAGGTATGCCCACCAAGATACAAAAAATGGAATCGTAAAAAATCTTTTTATTTGATAGACGAATAATAAACCAATATAAAAAGCTACACCATAAACAATGTAAACAAATGCATCTATTTCTCCTACTAATTTTAAGTAGGAAACGACACCTATACCAGGTGGGGCTAATAAAATAAACAATGTTGGTGTCAGTGGTGGTGGTAATGCTGGTTGAAAAAAGATTCTGTTAATGAATATTGTTAAGTAAACAATAGTAAACACAACACCAATACTGAAAAACACCCAATTAATGATTAAGTCTGCGTGAAAAACACCGGCAAGTGGAACAACAATATTACCTACTATCGGAATAAACCATGTTGGATTAAATTGGGCTAATTGAAATTCTTTTTCCCAAATTAGCTTAGATAAAATCGCTAATGTTAACCATACTTGCAACAACACACCTAATATCCACAAGATAAAAGAAAATCCAATACTAATATTATAATAAAGCAATGCTAATAATAGTAAACTAATCGATATCGTACCAAAAAAATTCATTTTTACAGGATGGTTGAAATCTGCTTTTACGTCATCACGGAATTTTACTAGTCGATAAATGACAATCGCCCCATTGACGATAAACATCGCTGTTGCCAATAACATAATAATGATTGAAATCGTATGATTCCACCCTTGAGCTTCTTCCATTAGTCGGATGGAAATTGCTACACCCGCTACTCCCATTACACTAGAAAATAAGGCTATTGGAAAGTATTGTATCCCTTTTTCTTGTTCCATTTTTCTCTTGTTCCCCTTTTACATATATCTTTATAAACTTATCATTTAATCTAAGAGCTTTTTATCAACTTCATTCATTAAAAATCATACATAATGAAATCATTTGTGTCACTTTATTTGCTCCTATTTTCAATGGTTTCATCATTTTGTCATGATTACCATCATCATTGGTTTATCGATGGCTTAATTTCCTGTATAATGAACAGTGAATTTATTTTTATCTTCTCTAGAAGAAAGGAAAGATACTATGTTTCAAACAGTGACATATAGTGGTGAACGAACAAAGGATTATGAGCAAGTTATCCAACAATTAAAAGCGTTACTTGAAGGAGAAAAAAATCATGTAGCTAACTTGGCAAATGCTACAGCACTTTTGCAACAATTTTTACGAGATATTAATTGGGTTGGTTTTTATTTATGGGATGAAGAGGATAATGAACTCGTTTTAGGTCCATTTCAAGGCCTACCGGCTTGCATTCGTATTCCCTATGGTAAAGGAGTTTGTGGCACTGCCGCCGAGCAATTATCAACACAACTTGTCCCCGATGTTAACGAATTCCCAGGTCATATTGCGTGTGATAGTGCTAGCCGTTCTGAAATTGTTGTTCCATTAGTCATTCAGAATAAATTATACGGTGTACTCGATATTGATAGCCCTTCTTTCGACCGCTTTGATCAAATTGACAAACAATACTTGGAAAAGTTTTGTCATACTTTAATTAGCTTTCTCCAATAAATTTATTAATTCATAAAAAGCAGGTGACCACAAAACCTTGGCACTCCTGCTTTTTCCATTCTCTTTTCCTAATCAATATAAAACTTCTACACCGATAATATCCCCTAATGGTATTTGTTGCCCGTGTTCGTTTAATAACATAATATAACCACATTGTTGATCAACTTTGTCTAACCGCCCATTTATTTTCTTAAACATTCCCCGTTCATAATAAGTCATTTCAATGACTTCATCCGTTTCCAATGCAAATTTTAACTTCTGATCTATTTCTATCATTTGTTGTTCGTCTAATACCGGCTTTTCTTTATATTCTAAAAATACTTCTTTTAACATGTCTACATGTTCTGGCAACATTAAAGATACCCATTTTTTCGTTCCGCGATCTTGTACTTGCATGTAATCACTCCTCATCATCTTTTATGAACGTGTGTTCTCATTATAGTATATCTAACATTAAAAAACAAGAACAAACATTCGTTTTATTTTATTGATTTTTTAATTATTTATTCATATAATAGAACATACGTTTCTTTATGAGGTGATACAATGGATTATTCTCTTTATCCGAGAAATGATATATTATGCATTGATATGCGTTCTTTTTACGCTAGTGTAGAAGCCGTTAAACTCGGTTTAGATCCGATGACCGTATTGTTAGCTGTCGTTGGTGATATGTCGCGACCGGGAAGTATTGTTTTAGCAGCATCACCCGCTTTAAAAAGGAAATATGGCATTAGCAATGTAAGTCGTTTTTTTGAATTGCCAAAAGATCCCGAACTTCACATTATTCAAGCAAACATGGCTGATTATTTACATGTTTCTGTACAAATTATTAAATTAATTAATGAATTCGCGCCAAAAGAAGCAATACATCCCTATTCAATCGATGAAGTTTGGGTAACAGTAAATGGATTGGAAAAATTATTTGGAAACCGGTGGGAAATTGCTTATAAAATAAAACATGCTATTTTACATAAATTTGGAATTACGAGTGTTGTTGGGATTGGCGACAATAAATTTTTAGCAAAAGTAGTGATGGATTTGCATGCTAAAAAGTCAACTTCTGGCATTGCCGAATGTACTTATGAAGATGTTCGTCAGAAGTTGTGGCCCCATCCAGTAAAGAAAATATGGGGGATTGGTAGCCGGTTAGCCCGGCGTTTGGAAAGATTAGGGATTATCACTCTTGGACAAATAGCACAGTATCCATTGGCAAATTTCAAAAAACATTTTGGCATTATGGGAGAACAATTGTATTGGCATGCTTGGGGAATTGATTTAAGTCCTGTTTTTGGTGATTTTACAAAAACAGAACATGATAGTTTTGGGCACGGGATTTCATTGTTACGTGATTATACTGCCGAAGAAGCATGTGTTTGTATATTAGACTTGTGCGAAGAAGTGTGTCGTCGGGCACGTACAGCGAAGCAAGTTGGCCGAACAGTCCACCTTGGTGTTGGTTATTCACAAGAAACCGGGGGCGGCTTTAGCCGTTCTCGTTCGATTGATACGCCAACAAATATTACGATGGAGATGTACCATGTTTGTCTATTTATTTTCAACCAATTCTACGATGGAGTTAGTCTTATTAGACGTGTTTATGTCACATTAACTAATTTAATAAATGATGAGGAAACACAACTTACTTTATTTTCCGAAAGACCTCGGCAAAAAGATTTAGGATATGTGATGGATGCCATTCGCGAACGTCACGGAACAACAGCCATTCTACGAGCCTCTAGTTATACAAAGGCTGGCATTACATTAGAACGAAGTAAAAAAATTGGAGGACATTGGGCGTAGCTTAATATAGAAAAATATAGGTGCTTATCTTTAATTTTTATGTATCATCGTGGGAAATATAAATCTCTTAATTAAATAGAAGATACTAACCCATTTCTCGGAGGAGCTAGGCACGCCAGCGCATTTGAAGACATCCATTAGGATTAGGATCTCTTCATTTTAAAAAACTATTAAATTATTCTAAACCACTCGTATACTTCTCTGGTAATAATTCTAATATATTACACTTAACTAGTTTTCCATCATAAGGAATAATAACATTAGTGTTTTTCCCATAATCACTAATCAATTCCCGACACATCCCACATGGGGCTACTACCCAACATTTTTCTATCTCCTCATGTGGATGGGGATGGGCAACTGCAACAATTGTATCAAATTCATGTTCTCCTTCAGAAATAGATTTACCTATCGCCATTGCTTCACCACAAACTGTTATTCTGCCAACATTTGCCTCGACATGAACTGCCGAAAAGATACGTCCCGTTGACGTCCTGACGGCTGAACCGATATGATGACGACCATATCGATAATTTTTTTCAATGACCTTTTCCGCCTCTTTAATTAATTCTACATCTTTCTCATTTAAAGGTTTAACACTTAACATCATTCATTTTCACTCCTATGTAAAAACAACTTGTCATGTCTATGTAGCACATCACAAGTTGTCCTATACTTATCCACTATTGAAAGTTTATCAAAAAGTAACGCTTCTTCCCTCGACGAATGACAAGAAAAGTATCCTCCAAACGATCGGTCGCTGTCACAGCATGTTGAACATCTTGCTGACGTTCACCGTTTAAATAAATCGCTCCATTCGTAATGTCTTCCCGTGCTTGTCTTTTTGATGGAGAAATTTTTGCCGTAACGAGTAAATCGACGAGAGGTATATCACTTTTTTCCATTTCAAATGATGGCACATCTTTAAATCCTTGTTCAATTTCATTTGCCGTTAATGACTTAATATCCCCGCTAAATAAGGCTTCGGAAATGTTTATCGCTTGACGAAGCGCCGTTTCTCCATGAACTTCTAATGTCATTTCCTCTGCTAAACGTTTTTGTGCCTCACGAGCTCCAGGGTTTTCTTCCGTTTTTTGTTGCAATTTAGTTATCTCATCTTCATTTAAAAAAGTAAAGTAGTTTAAAAACTTTATCACATCACGGTCATCCGCATTGTACCAAAATTGATAAAATTCATATGGACTCGTTTTTACTGGATCCAGCCAGACCGCTCCACCTGCGGTTTTACCAAACTTTGTCCCGTCTGCTTTTGTAATTAATGGTACTGTTAAGCCAAATGCTTTCGTTTCTTCATCTTCTTGTCTACGACGAATGTATTCAAGTCCAGCCGTAATGTTCCCCCATTGATCACTTCCACCAATTTGGAGTGTACAGTTTTCCTCACGGTACAAGTTGAGAAAATCAAACGATTGTAACAACATATAACTAAATTCCGTATAAGAAATACCGTGTTCAATCCGTGAAGAAACAGAATCCTTTGCTAGCATGTAATTAATCGTGAAATGCTTTCCAGTATCCCTTAAAAACTCAATCAATGAAAGAGATCCTAACCAATCATGATTATTACGAGCTACTGCTGCATTCGTCCCATTTTCAAAATCAAGTAATTTAGCTAGCTGCTGTTCAATACTTTTAGCATATGATTGTACAACATGTGCTTCATTTAAAGAACGTTCACTCGTTCGGCCACTTGGATCGCCAATCATCCCTGTTCCACCACCAATTAGAGCAATTGGACGATGCCCTGCTTTCTGAAATCTCTTTAGCATCATAATTGGAAGCAAATGACCAATATGTAAACTGTCCGCTGTTGGATCAAACCCACAATATAGAGTCACTTGATTTTCTGATAAATGTTTTTTTAATCCTTCGTCATCTGTCGTTTGTTGTATTAAACCCCGTTTTTGCAAATCTTGTAAAATATCCACTTCTTTCATCCTCCGAAAATATTCTTTTCAAAAACAAAAAACTCCTCCCTAAAAGGGACGAGATAATGGCTCGCGGTACCACCCTTGTTGTAATAAATATACTTACTATTTATTACCACTCGACGTTGATAACGATGCCTGCACCGTCTTATCTTCATAAGACTGCTCCAGATTTGTAATTCATGTGCATATTTATACTAACTCACACTATCCGTTAGCTCTCTGAAATAGGGATTTGCAACACTACTAAAAATCCTTCTTCGCATTAAATTATTACTATTTTATTATACATTGATTTAGAATAAAAAAGCAATTTTTTCATCTATGTAAGTTAATTGTGGTCTTTACATTTAGTCTTAATACATTACTAATCAGTTTGAATTTTTATATAATGGTAATGCAAATCGGTTATACACTACCAATTTGTTTAAGATTTTTATAATAGTAATACAAATTCATTATCCACTAATTCCTTCAACTTAATAACAATTATTGAATCCTATTTCATTCTTACAATAAATATTATTCAAACAATATATTTACCTTCTATTTTTTACTAATTCCTACTAATTAATTCATCATCAAATAGACAAAATCCATGAAATTTATGGTATAATAAATAGCTAGGTCTAGGAGGTAACAATAAAGATGAAACCATTTCTTGAAAAAACAAAAGAAACGATATTAAATATTTGGCAAAAAGGGATTATTCAAAAAACATCGAGAATTACATATGATGTTTCGGCTAATCTATTATTATTTTTTATCGTCGTTATTAGTATGGTAGTTTTATTTGCTGGGGGAGCTGGAGCAGGTTATTTTGCTTCTCTCGTTAAAGATGAACCTTTACGAAGTTATGAAGACATGCAAAGAGATATTTATAATTATGAAGAAACATCAAAATTATACTTCGCGGATAATAAATATATTGGTGATATTCGCTCTGATTTACACCGTGAAGAAATTGAATTAAAAGATGTCTCGCAAAACGTGCTAAATGCTGTTATAGCAACTGAAGATCAATTATTTTATGAACATAACGGTATCGTACCGAAAGCAATCGTACGTGCTTTATATCAGGAAGTATCAAGTTCAGGTGCACAAACTGGTGGAAGTACATTAACCCAGCAGTTAATTAAAAACCAAATATTAACGAACGAGGTGTCTTTTGAAAGAAAAGCAAAGGAAATTTTGCTTGCCATGCGTTTGGAAAACTTTTTTGAAAAAGATGAGATTTTAGAGGCCTATTTAAATATTATTCCTTATGGTAGAAATTCAGCAGGAAGAAATATTGCGGGAATACAAACGGCTGCACAAGGGGTTTTTGGAGTCGATGCTTCAGAACTTAACATACCTCAAGCCGCTTATTTATCCGGTTTACCACAAAACCCATATGCTTATACGCCTTTTTTAAATTCGGGTGAAGTAAAAAAGGAAGAAAGTTTACAATTGGGCTTAGGTAGAATGAAAACTGTACTAAAAAGAATGTATCAAAATGATTTCATTTCGGAAGAAGAGTATAATGAAGCATTACACTATGATATTGTCTCCGATTTCATTGAGCCAAGAGATGACTCATTGGAAAAATACCCAGCTATTGTATATGAATTGGAAAAGCGTGCCATAGAAGTTATTATTGAAATGCTTGCCAATGAAGATGGTTATATTATGGATGATTTAAAGGAAAATAAAGATTTAAAAGAACAATATGAAATTTTAGCGGAGCGTGCATTACGAATGAATGGTTACAATATTCATTCTACAATTGATAAAGAATTATATGACACGATGCAAAAGACGGCAAGTAATTTTGAACATTATGGGCCAGATAAGACAGTAATAACTAAAAACGAAGAGAATGAAGAGGTTCAAGAACAACAACAAGTAGAAGTCGCTGCTAGTCTTATAGAAAATAATACAGGACGAGTATTATCTTTTATTGGTGGTCGAGAGGATACGATGGAAAAACACTTTAATCATGCGACACAAGCGGATCGCTCACCAGGAAGTACGATTAAACCATTTGTATATGCCTCTGGCTTCGAATTAGGAAAGTTTCAACCAGGTTCAGTCGTTGCAGACATCCCTCTGGGAATTATTATTAATGGTAGACAATGGCCAACAAACGTAACGAACAGCTACAACGGCATCGTTTCTGTCAGGGATGCTCTGACACATTCACATAACGTATCAACTGTAAGTCTATACCGGAATATTGTCGATGAAAATCCTGCTGAGAATTTTTTAGAAAAAATGGGATATCGACCTAAACCGGAAGAGAAAACAAACCTTTCATTAGCAATCGGTTCAACTGAAGTGACTGTCGAAAATAACACTGGTGCTTTTGCGACATTTGCTAATAATGGCGAGTATGTTGAACCATATTGGATTGAAAAAATTACGACAACAGATGGTACCGTTATTTATGAACATGAAGTAGAACCTGTAGAAGTGTTTTCACCACAAACAACTTACTTAACAATCGATATTATGAGAGATGTCATCTCACAAGGAACAGCTGCCTATTTAAAACCTTTGTTGAACAATCAAGGTGTTGATTGGGCTGGAAAAACAGGAACTAGTCAACACACTGAAGACTTATGGTTTGTTGGAACAAATCCTAACGTAACACTAGGAGCATGGATGGGCTATGATGATCCAAGCTCTATCGAATGCAAAAGTTGCTCATATTCTTATTCACAACGTAGACTTTTATTATGGTCAAGTATTATTAATGATTTGGCAGAGGTAGATCCTGAATTAATCACCCCGACAGAACGATTTAAACAACCGGATGGACTTGTAAACAGAAGTTATTGTGCAGTTTCTGGTATGCTACCGAGTAAAATATGTAAAGAAGCAGGATTAATTAGTTCAGATTTATTTAATGCAAAATTCGTCCCAACAGAAGAAGATGATAGTTTAATCGGTGGAGATATGCCTTTAGTTATGGTTGATGGAGAAACAATGGTTGCAGGACCTGAAACACCTGAAGAATTTACGGTAGAAGGTGAAGAGGGTGGTATCGCATTTAACCCTGACTTTATTAAACGAATGAAATATGATGAGTTGGATGATTTATCCCAATTATTCCCAAGAAAAAATCGTGAACTTTGGGAAAAAATTAGTTTTGATGGTGCCTCACTTAAAAAAGATGATGATGAAAAGAAAGAAGTAGGAAAGCCAACCAAACCTAATAAATTAAAATTAGATGAACTTGATTTAACTTGGAATTACAAAAAGGGTGAAATGATTGTTGGTTATCGCATTTATTATGCTCCGAAATCTGGTGGAACATTCCAGTTGCTAGATCATACAATTGATCCAACCTATACATTGCCTGAAGCCGAAGGTGTGTATCATATTAGAGCAGTAAATTATTATGGTGAGGAATCAGACCCATCATCATCAGTAACAATTGAAATAGAAGATGAAGATACCGATGACGAAGATGATAAAAATGATAAGTCACAATCGAATAATAATAACAACAATAACTCGCATAATAACAATAATAACAACAGTAACAATGATAATAATAATAATAACAACAATAACAATAATGAAAATCAATAGTATCCGATATTCTTCTATATCATTAATATAAATCCTTGTAAAATAATATAAAGCGTTATTGATTAATAGATAACGGGTTCGGTTTTCAGGTACAAAAGGTAAAATAACATTAGAAATATCAACCTATTTATTAGGATATTTTTAATTGGATTCACACCACAATTAACATTAAATTTAACAAATAGAGTAGGGTACCCTTTTTCAAGGCTACCCCCTCATCAAACCGTACGTGCCCTATTAAGGCATACGGCTTACCAATATGTTACAATAGTAATCAGTGTTTTAAATTCTTTGTGTATGATAAATTTTACGGACACGGTCAGGAGTATAATACTCCTGACCTTCTTCTTTTGCTCTTTGGACTCTTCGAGCGTGTTTAACACGTTGTTTTTCTTTCATTCGTTGTATATAACTGATTAGACTAAAGCCATAAATTTTATGGTAGTAATACCAATATGATGGGATGAGTCCGATTCCCGCAAAATATTCATTATTCCATTTTGTAGTCATTAACCATCCCTTTCGTTGATTTGGATGTTGATGTATCATGGCTACCCTCAGTCTCCTACGGATGTAACCATCATTAATGAAATGTTTTTAAGTGTTTGGTAGCTCCCTCTCTGATTAACAACATCGTCTGCAACGACAGAAACTTTTGGGTCGACAAATATAACTAACAGTATTGTTGCTATACCATTTATTAAACCTGAAGCCATAATGGCGGTAGATGCTCTCTTGTGATAAATGTATAATTGCTCTTGAAAAAAGCGCAATAAAAGTCGGCAAAAAAAATATTCCAAGGATTGTGCCGACTGTTGAAGCACTTATCAGGAAACGAAATTGAGTCTCTACAAACTCTTGTGCATTGACAGTTGGTGCTGTGTCAATTAAACTACCCGTAAAAGGCTGTTGCATCATATTTGCTAGTCTTGAAACCATCACCATTATATTAAAAAGAGATAAAGCCGAAGCTATCATCTTTACTCTTGCTCCCGATAATCTAACGGCATAGGCGAGCGTTTCAATCGAGTGAATGATAAAAATAAATATAGCGATATAAATTAATTTCTCTGTGATAAACTCCAATATTGTACCTACTTTTAAAATTTTTTAATAATCTGGCCCAATTCAGACACAACGCTTATTCCACAACTGCAACCTAATATGACGCTCCTAACTGTCTAAATCATTATTACTAGAAGATTTATCATTCCCTTTAAATTCGTATTTTTCTTCAATAAACTGACCAATTATAGACATATTGATACCATCTTTTACTGCTGTTCGAATCACAATGTATAAAATAAATAAACCTATTATCCAAAAAATAAATGCCAAAAATTCCATTGTTTATCTCTCCAATTTTATTCAATTGGCCTTATCCAGGCACAAAACTTATTCTACAACTTGGTCCAATTCAGACACAGCACTTATACAATAACTGCGCCCGTTAATGGAGTAATTAATATGAATATCTATAAAGACTCTGGCAAGTATTAATAGACATTAACGCTTTTTTTCATAAGAGAAAACAAAAAATCAAGAAGATGAACTTATTAATTTTCTTGATTTTGTTCTATATTATATTCATTTAAAATAACTACTTCTACCCGTCTATTTTTACTTCTATTTTCTGCTGTGTCATTGGAAGCAACAGGGCGTGTTTCTCCATACCCTGCAATTAGAAATTGTTCCTCTGGAATTCCATGTTCCGAAATAAAGAAACGAACGACACTACCCGATCTCGCTCCTGATAACTCCCAGTTCGAAGGATAGCGATAAGAAGACATTGGTTTTGTATCTGTATGTCCTTCAATACGTACTGTATTTGGTAATGATTTTATTAATTTACTTATTTTATTTAGAAATGGTTTACCAGAATCTAAAATATCGGCTCTCCCTGAATCAAATAAAATACTATCTTGAAAAACTAGCACTACACCTTCTTCAGTGCGTGATAATTCAACTACTTCGAATAGGTTTTCATCTACTAAAAATTGTTCAACGTTAGTATATAATTGCTGTGTTGACTCATCCTTTTTCTCTTTTCCATCTTGCTCTTTCTCTAAATTATCTAATTCATCTAATAAATCATTTAATCCTCCACTCACATCTAAACCGACATTCATATCTATTCCTAAATCATTATCAGAAGGGTTTGCCGAAGTCATAAACTCTAAAACAGCGCGACTTTGAAAAGATTCGGTTAATGATTGGAATTTACGTAAATCAATTTGCGACATAGAAAAAAGCAACACAAAAAAGACTAAAATAAGTGTTACCATATCTGAATATGTTACCATCCATCTTGGGGCACCACTATTTTTTCGTTTTTTATTTCTACGTTTCATGAATATGTTCCTCTTCCAATGCAGCCGTTTCAGGTGCTGGAGCTATCCTTTTTTCCCCATATAAAAAAGCACTTAGTTTTTCTTCTAATATGTATCGACTTTGACCAGCTTGAACCCCGGTAATCCCCTCAATGATGATTTTTTTGACAAACACTTCTTCTTCTGTACGATTTTCTAACTTACTTGCCATTGGCAAAAAAACCAAATTTGCAAGTACAGTTCCATACAATGTCGTCAACAAGGCGACAGCCATATTAGGACCGAGACTTGCGGGATCTTCTAAATTACTTAACATTAATACTAATCCAACAAGCGTCCCTATCATTCCCCATGCTGGAGCATATTCACCAGCCTTTTCGACAATTACCCGTCCTTTATAATGTCTTTCCTCCATAGCTACTATTTCCGCATTCATAATGTCATTAATTGCTTCTGATTCAACACCGTCAATAGCGAGCATTAAGCCTTTTTTAATAAAAGGATCATCTAGAGTCGACACTTCATCTTCCAGAGATAATAATCCTTCTTTTCTAGCAGTTGCTGCTAAACCAATAAAATAATCGATTAATTCTGGTAAATTTCGATTGTTTTTTCTAAATGATTCTTTCATAACAGTAGTAAATAATCTAATTTGTTCCTTTTTGAAATTAATCAATAATGAACCTATTAAACCACCAATAACAATGAAAATAGAAGCTATATCAATAAAATTGACAAGTCCTTCCGTTCCCCCACTTGATAGTATAGCTATCATAATCATGATGAATCCAACTGTAATTCCAATTGGTGTCAAAATATCTCTTTTTCGCATTAATACAACCTCACCATATGAAGTAATCATCACTCTGTATTCATTTAATCAGTCACCGTACATTTCTTTACATAAAAATGGTGGTAAAAATTTTATTATCATACATCAGTCAAAATATTTATTTTGTAGAATCTCTTTCTAATAATCGATGTGGTAAAACAACAGTCGTTTCATCCACTTCCTCTTTATTCATAAACTTCGTTAACAAACGCATCGCTACCGCACCAATATCATACATTGGTTGAACGACTGTAGATAAAGTAGGTCTAATCATCATTGCAATTCGCGTATTGTTGAATCCAAAAACTTCTATATCTTCCGGCACATGATAACCACCATCTTGAACACCATGAATGACACCTACTGCCATTTCATCAGTAGTTACGAAGATTGAGCGTGGTGTATTCGTTTTTTCTAATAGCTGCTCAGCTGCCACCATCCCACCGTTATAAGTGCAATCATTATATAAAATAAGTGATTCATCTATTTCAATATTTGCATCCTTTAAAGCTTGTTTATATCCCTCAAATTTAATCCCATTAGACTGAATATGCTCTCCACCCGTCATCAAAACAGGTTGCTCATTATATTTAGCGATAAAATGATTTGTCACCTCATAAGCTGCCTTATAATAATCAATATTTACAGATGGTAACTTATTAGAAGCATCACTTGTTGCAGCTAAAACAACAGGCACATTTGCAGTGGAAAATTGGTGAATATGTTCATCCGTAATTTCGCCACCCATAAAGACGATACCGTCTACTTGTTTTTCTAACATTGTATTAATTAAATGAATTTCTTTTTCCTTTTTTTGATCCGAATTACTTAAAATTATATTATATTTATACATCGTGGCAATATCTTCAATTCCTCTCGCTAATTCAGAGAAAAATATACTTGATATGTCCGGTATAATCGCTCCTACTGTCGTTGTCTTTTTACTCGCTAATCCTCTCGCTACGGCATTAGGGCGATAACCTAATCGTTCAATAGTAGCTAATACCTTTTTACGCGTTGTCGGTTTTACATTCGGGTTTCCATTCACAACTCTAGATACTGTAGCCATGGAAACATTCGCTTCCCTAGCAACATCATATATAGTAATACTCATTGTCATCCTCCTTCTACCAGTCCTATTTATAATCATACTCTAGCTACAAAAAAAATACAAAAAATATACAGCTATATCATCGATATAACTGCATATTAATGTAATTATTTTAATTTTTTTGCAAGATTTGTCACTTCATCATAAAATTGATCAAATTGTTCAAAATCCATTTGTTGCTGTGAATCCGATAACGCAACTGCTGGATCAGGATGAACCTCTGCCATGACACCATCAGCCCCAATTGCAATGGCTGCTTTTGCAGTTGGTACGAGTAAATCCCTTCTTCCAGTAGAATGAGTCACATCAACAATGACAGGTAAATGAGTCTCTTGTTTCAAGATAGGGACCGCTGAAATATCTAGTGTATTACGCGTTGCTTTTTCGTATGTCCTAATTCCTCTTTCACAAAGGATAATATTACTATTGCCTCGAGAAATAATATATTCAGCAGCATTCACATATTCGGATATAGTCGCGGATAATCCACGTTTTAAAATAACTGGCTTATCAACTTCCCCTACTTGCTTTAACAGTTCAAAGTTTTGCATGTTTCGTGCACCTATTTGAATGACATCAATATAATCTAGTGCACTTTCAATGTCAGCAGGATTAACAATTTCACTTACTACAGCCAATTCATACTCATCTGCAACCTTTTTTAAAATTTTCAATCCTTCTAATCCAAGCCCTTGGAAATCATAAGGAGATGTGCGTGGCTTATATGCTCCACCTCGCAACAACTTTAACCCTTTCTCTTTAACTACTTTAGCAACACTTGCTACCTGTTCATAACTTTCAACAGCACAAGGACCAAAGATAAAGTGAGGCTCTCCTCCACCTATATTAGCTCCATTTATATTAATGACAGTATCTTCTGCCTTTCTTTTTCGCGAAACGAGTAGTGCTTTTTGATGGTCATCTTTTTGAATAGTCAAACCTGCCTTAAAAATTTCTTTGAAAATATGTTCCACAGTAGCATTTGTAAATGGACCATCATTATTACTTATAATATTATTTAACATATCGCGTTCCCGTACAGGGTCAAAACGTCTCGTACTTTGTTTTCCTTTAATTTCTCCAATCTTTTGAACGAGATCCCCTCGTTGGTTAATTAAATTTAATATGTCTATATTTAATTTATCCAGTTGTTCTCTCAAATCTTGCATCGATCCGTTACTCATTGCTAGTTTTTCTCTCCTTATAAAAGTAAATTAGAGTCATTATAACGAAAATCCTTTTATTTGTCACCTGTTTACATATATAATGGTATTTATAACTACTATCATTCTCTATTTAAAGAAAGGACCAATGACATATGAGTAATCATATTTTCGCTTTAGATATAGGAACCCAATCAGTTACCGGCGTACTATTACAAAAAAATAATCAATTATTTGATGTCATTGATTTTTGTACGAAACAACATGAGGAACGAGCAATGCTTGATGGGCAAATACATAACGTCATTCAAGTGGCAAACATTATTACAAAAATAAAAGAATCATTGGAAAAAGATCATGGACCATTAAAAACAGTATGTGTCGCCGCTGCAGGACGTGCACTAAAAACAATCCATTCAGAAAAATCTATTTCTATTAATGATAGATTAATAACAAACAATGAAGAGGTAAAGCATTTAGAATTAAGTGCAGTTCAAAATGCACAAAAAACGTTAATGGAAGAAAATGATGAAAGTATTTTTCAACATTACCATTGTGTAGGTTATTCCGTTTTACATTATAAAATTGATGGTGATATTATCGGTTCTATTATCGATCAAACAGGAAATAAAGCGACGGTTGAGATTATCGCAACATTTTTACCTAAAGTTGTCGTTAAATCGCTAGTGGCGGCACTTGACAGAGCTAATTTGACGATGGAGGCACTCACATTAGAACCCATCGCAGCAATCGATGTCCTTATCCCAGAATCAATGCGGAAACTAAATGTCGCATTAATTGATGTTGGAGCGGGAACGAGTGATATTGCCATTACAAAACAAGGAACGGTAACAGGATATAGTATGGTGCCAGTTGCAGGAGATGAAATCACTGAAGCGATTAGTAGTGAATATGTTTTAGACTTTAAGATAGCGGAAAAGGCTAAACAAAATATTGTTCTTAATCAACAAGCATCTGTACAAGATATTCTAGGTTTTGAACAAACACTCCATTACGAAGACGTTATTAAAAAGCTAGCTAATAAAATTAATGATTTTGCTAAACTACTAGCTGATGAAATTATTACTTTAAACACCAAAGCCCCGCAAGCCATTATGTTAATTGGTGGTGGCAGTTTAACACCTAGACTAACTAATCAATTAGCTGCAGCATTGCAATTACCAGAAAACAGGGTCGCAGTTAGAGGGATAGAAGCAATTCAACCATTACAATCAAATGAAAAACTACCAACAGGTCCCGAATTTGTCACTCCTATCGCTATTGCTATTAGTGCCAAAAATAATCCGATTCATTACATTACAGTATATGTCAATGATACGAATATACAAATGTTTGAAATGAAACAGCTTACTGTTGGGGATGCACTCGTTCAGGCGGGTATTGAGGTGAATAAATATTATGGTCGACCCGGTTTAGCTATGATTGTCTACATTAACGACAAACCAATGACAATTCGTGGTGAGTACGGACAGCAGCCGAGCATTTATATTAACGATAAAAAAGCAACTGTTGATACCGTTATTCAATCTGAAGATCACATTGTCATTGAACAAGGCCTTGATGGAACATCACCAAAGATAAAAATAAATGAATTAATTGGAGAAGTTCCAGAAATCCCATTTTATTTAAACGATAAAAAACAATATTTACTATCTACATATCATGTCAATGACAACGAAGTAAATGGCGAATATATAGTAAAAGATAAAGACCGTATAAAAGTTGTTATGAATACTACTATAAAAGATTTTTTAGATGAAAATAAAGAGCTTAAAAGTGAATTAATGAAGGAATTACAGATTAGGGTAAATAAGAAACATGTCATCGTGGAAAACTCTTCCACCAAATTTATTTTAAACGATAAGGAAGTTGATGAGTCTGCAGTGTTAAAGGCTAATGATAAACTGCGAATTGTTCATCCAAATAAACCGACAGTCCTGTCAATCATTGAACAATTAAAAATGAACCACACCTATCATATCGATGTCTTTTTTCAAGATAAGCAGATACGATTAGAACAAACTTTACTAACAGTTAAAAGAAATAAAGAAAAATTAGAATTACCAGATATCGTTAATACAGGGGATCATATTACTGTTACAGAACAGAAACAGCGAGCCTTTATATTTCAAGATCTCTTTCGATATATAGATATTGATATCGAAAATGTTAGCGGAGATTATAAATTGTATCGCAACGATGAACAAGTAGGTTTTCACGATGAAATCATTTCTGGGGATCATCTAACAATAAATTGACAAAACGAATCCCCTTGAATATGTAACAAATCATTATTTTTCAAGGGGATTGCTCTCATTATTTTTTTGCTTCTTTTTTCATATCTTCAGCAACTTCTTTTGCTGCTTGACTCATTTTGTCTTTAGACTTTTTAGCTTTAGCAGCAACCGCTTCAGCATCTTCTTTCGCATCTTTTGCTGTACTTTTTGCTTTTTTCTTAACATCTTTAGCTATTTCTTTTGATTTTTCCGAAGCATCCTTTGCTAATTCTTTAGTTTTCGATGTAGCATCCTTAGCAATATCCTTTGCTCTTTCTGAAGCATCTTTAGCTAAACTTTTCGTTCTTTCAGACACATCAGCAGTGAAATCTTTTGTCTTTTCTGTCATTTCTTTTGAAAATTTCTTTGTTGAGTCGTATGCTTGTTTTGTCATTTCTGTTCCTTTATCTTTCCACTCAATCGTTTTTTCCTGGGCGACATCTTTCCATTCACCAGCTTTATCAATTGCTTGTCTCGTTCCTTGATTAATATCTTGACGTAATTCTCTACCTGGTTTTGGTGCAAATAATAATGCTAGTGTTGCTCCGACAGCACTTCCAATAAATGCACCGATTAGAAAATCTCTTCCACTATTATTACTCATCGTCCATTCCTCCATCAATTTTTTTTATTTACGGTTCTTCCAAACATTTAAAAATGCGGAACCCCATTTAACTGCTTCTGTTGCCTTATCAACATCATGATCTGCTGAATAAGAAATATTAGAAGACAGCTTTTTCACTGAAGTAGTAATACTATTAAAGGAATCGCCAATATTGTTCACACCATCAAATAAACTATTTAGTTTAGCTGATTTATCATTAATATCTTCTGCTAAATCATTTGTTTTTTGAATTAATAACGTCGTTTCAGTCGTTATACCTTCTAATTGATTTTCGACCCCTTCTAGTGTATCTGCTACATTATTTAATGTACGCTGGGTTGCTTTCAATGTTTGTGCTAAATAAAGCACTAAAACCGCAAATGCGACAGCGACAATAATAACTCCGATAGCGATTGCTGCATTCATGATTGACACAACTCCTTTAATTATATTATTAAATTATTTATTGGCTACTATTCTTTTATACCCTTCATTTGAAAAAACAAACTATTTAATAATTTTCTTAAACACATAATAAAAGATGCTATTTTTACCAAATTATCACAAAAGACATCTTCAATCAACTATACCGAACAGAAATATTTTTTCTTGAGTAATGATTACTATCCATTTATCGATTTCTCATATGCTAATTGAAATTTTTGAATGTCACCTGCTCCCATAAAAATTAAAATACTATTTTCGTGTTTTTTAAGAACAGATACATTTTCCATCGTCAGCAACATACTTCCATCCACTTTTTGTATTAAATCATTGATCGATAAGTCACCTTTATTTTCCCTCGCAGATGCAAAAATATCACATAAATAAACATAATCAGCTTTTTTAAGACTTTCGGCAAATTCATCCAAAAAAGTATGTGTTCGTGTGAAAGTATGTGGTTGAAAAATAGCGACAATATCTCTTTCAGGATATTTCTTTCGTGCTGATTCAATCGTCACTTTAATTTCAATTGGGTGATGAGCATAATCATCAATTAAAATTTGCTCACCTAATTTTTTTTCATGGAATCGTCGTTTCACACCTGGAAAAGAAGTTAAATGGTGACTTACTTCTTTATCTAAATTCTCATAGTGACAAAATGCGATAACTGACAATGCATTTAATATATGGTGATTCCCAAACATCGGTATAGTAAATGTATCATAGTAAGTATTACGTATAGAGACATCGAATGTTGTACCGTCAGATGATTCAACAATATTTGTCGCTTGAAAATCATGTGTAGATGAAAATCCATAATAAATAATGGGAACAGTCGCTTGTAATTGCTGTAAATATTTATCTTCACCACAAGCGATAATCCCTTTATTTACTTGATTAGCTAATTGTTGAAACGCATCGAAAACATCGTTGACATCAGCAAAATAATCAGGATGATCAAAATCAACATTTGTCATAATGGCATAATCTGGATGATACTGCAAAAAATGCCGTTTATATTCACAAGCTTCAAAGGCAAAAAACTGACTGTTTTCATTCCCTTTTCCTGTTCCGTCTCCAATTAAATATGAAGTCGGAAAAGCCATTCCCAATACATGGGCCAACAAACCTGTTGTTGAAGTTTTACCATGGGAGCCTGTTACTGCGACACTTGTATATTGTCTCATCCATTCCCCTAAAAATTCATGATATTTATAAAATTTTAACGATAGTTCTTTTGCTCTTACAATTTCCTCATGGTCATCCGAAAAAGCATTTCCAGCAATGATAATTTGTCCTTCTTCAATATTGTCTTTTGAAAAGGGTTTAATTTCAATATTTTTATTTTCTAATTCATCTTGTGTAAAAAAATATTTATTGACATCAGAACCTTGCACTTCTTCACCAGCATCGTGGAGAATTTGTGCTAGAGCGCTCATCCCAGTACCTTTAATCCCTATAAAGTGATACTTCACCATTACTAACCTCCAATATATTAAACACATGGCTTATCACTGTAGTATCGAAACATAAAATTAGACCGTCTATTCTTAATCAAAAATATAAGCCTTAAAAACATTATTCACTTATTATACCAATCATCGAAAAAAATGAACAGTAATTCATCTATTTAAAAATCAACCTTTTCTAATCGGTCATTAGGGCGATACTTCCTTCCTTCTTTTGCTGAATGGGTTCCATTTAACAGCACATTGTCCCCTGTAAAACCGATGTTAATCTTAAGTAAGCTACTCCCAACTCCATACATATCGACTGGAACATTTTTACTTTCAAAATAACGAATTCTTTCCTCCGTAAAGCCACCGCTAACGACTATTTTAACGGAGTTAAAACCTTCTTCATCCAAAGCATTACGAAGTGCAAAAACTAACTCTGGATTAACTCCTCTCGGATCAAAAGTACCCATTAAATGATGATTTCTTAAAAAGTATTTATCAACTAATGTTCTCGAAGTGTCCAACCGAACAGCTTTTAATTCTTCTCCAAATTCTTTCGCTAATTTTAGAGAATCAGTAATGACATCATTATTGTAATCGACTAATGCAATCAAATCATCTTCTGGAAAAATTTCATGATAAGCTTTCGTCGTTGCAACAATATCTCCACGAAACATTTGAATTAACGCATGTGGCATCGTTCCCATCCCTTGCTTACCCCACCATTCATTCATCGCATGAGTTGCTTGAGCTGTTGAACCACCTATAAATGCAGCATAACCATCTCCCGCTTGCTGCGTAAAATGATCATCACGATCACCCATAAAAATAACTGGTTTTGAATGGGCGGCTTTCACCACATTATATACATTTGTAGCAACCGATGTTCTTCTAGATAAAATACCATCGATAATCCCTTCTAAAAATCCGAAGTACTGATATGGACCAGTGACAGTTAAAACTGTTTCAAATGGTTTAATTTTATCTCCATCTTTTAAAGAATGAATTTCTAATTGTTCTGGATGATCGGCAAAAGTATGAATTAATGCGATCACTTCATCAGTTCCACATAAAACTGCTTCATCTTTTTGAAAAAATTGCATCGTCACAATGTTATTCGCTAATTTTTCTTCTACAATTTTTTTTGTTTTTAAAAAATAAACGGCTGAAAACCAACCTTCTTTTACTCGTTCATCAAATTTAAAAGTTTTGTTCGTTAAACGACTTATTTTGCCTTGTAGTTTCTGCTCTATTTCCTTCATTTTACACCCTCAAATTATTTAGTTTTAAAATAGTCTTCTAGTTGTGATTCTGTCATTAATACTTCTCTTGGCTTTGACCCGTTAGGTCCGCCAATAATTCCTCTGTCGTACAACAAATCAACAAGCCTTGCTGCTCGATTATACCCTATTCGAAATTGTCGTTGCAACAGCGATGTACTAGCTTGATTATTTTGAACGACAAATGTTATCACTTCACTTAAAAGCTCGTCTTCATCACCAGAATCAGCAACGGTTAACAATTGCTCCTGTTCAAAAAAATACGTCGGTGTTGCTAGTGACTTCATATAATCGGTAACACGATTAATTTCTTCGTCAGACACAAATGGTCCTTGAAGACGTAAACTTTTTCCTGAGCCATTTTCAATAAATAACATATCCCCTTTACCGAGCAATTTTTCTGCACCAATACTATCAAGTATCGTTCGTGAGTCTACTTGTGATGATACTGTAAAGGCAATACGCGATGGGATATTTGCTTTAATTAACCCTGTAATGACATCGACAGATGGCCGTTGTGTTGCCAATAACAAGTGTATTCCAGCAGCTCTCGCTTTTTGGGCAATTCTACTAATAGAATCTTCGACATCTTGTGGGGATACCATCATTAAGTCAGCCAATTCGTCAATGACGATGACTAGAGATGGAATCTTTTCATCATCCCATTCACGATTCATTACTTTTTCATTAAATTTCTCTAAGTTTCTTACTCCCGCTTGCACGAATTTTTCATAACGACTCTCCATTTCATTAACTGCCCACTTTAATGCAGCAGTTGCAGCTTTGGCATCTGTAATGACTGGAGAAATTAAGTGCGGAATACCGTTATAAGGTGCAAGTTCTACCATTTTTGGATCAATTAATAAAAACTTTACATCATCATGATGAGATTTATACATTAAACTAATTAATATCGTATTAATACAAACACTTTTCCCTGAACCAGTCGCACCGGCAATAAGACCGTGTGGCATTTTTTCAATATCTGTTATTAACGGGTCTCCTTCAATCGTCAGACCTAAAGCGATAGTTAAGGGCGATGGATGACGATGAAAAGCATCTGTTTCGATGATTTCTTTTAATGTGACCATTTGTGGATATTGATTAGGAACTTCTATCCCAACAGTATTACGACCAGGAATCGGTGCTTCAATACGAATTTCTTTTGCCGCTAAATTTAGTTTTAAATCGTCTGCTAAGTTTCTAATCTTACTTACTTTAACCCCTAACTCAGGTTGAATTTCAAACCTTGTAACCGATGGGCCTTGAGTCACGTGAACTACTTTAGCAGCAATATTAAAATTACTTAATGCTTGCTCTAACAACATTTGTTGTTGTTGAATCCATTCTCTATCATCCGTATTCTCAGTAACTGGGTCTGCTAATAACTCGATTGGATTACGATGGTGTCGTGTTGGTTTTCTTTCCTTATGTAAATTCTTCAAGTGACTTGACGATGAGCTTCCTTCAAGGTTTTCCTTCTTATTTTGCCAATTTTGTTCGTGATCAGATTTAGTATTTACCTTTGATTTCATTTCACTACGTTGGTAAGAAGGTGCAGAAAATTGACTTGTATGACTAGTACGTTCTTTTTGTTTTGATTGATTAAGAAACTTCTCCTCATCATGTCGTTTATGTAGTGAATCATTGATATTTTCCTTTATATTACTTTTTACATTAGGTTGCTCCTGTGTCACTTCTCTTCTTAAATAAGCGGGAACATCCTCCATTTCCTTCAATTGTTTATGACGTTGATACATTTGGTAATTGTCTATTGTTTCAGGATAAGGTCGCTTAGGTGGCCTTTTTCGTGTATTTCGCTCAGTCTGTTGCATTCTTGCTGGAATAAACGGTTTATTTTGTTTTTCACTATGTTGGGAACCGTGTTCATCAGGAATGACAGGAAATCGAAATGACTTTTTTTCAACTCTTGATTTTGATAATGCATTCTTACGGTCAATCGTTGTTGTTTCTCTCTCATCTTCCTCTATTTCCTCTATTTCTTCAAAGAAAATGTTAGAAATTTTCCCTTTAAATCGATCCCATTTATTGTCCATTTTCTTTCACACTTTCTCATCGTTATTATAAATAGTTAATCTTTTCTTTTAGGTTTATTTTTTGCCATAATAAAAATCGGCTCTAAATGTTTATCTTCATAGATAAATGATAATGATGTAATTGGAATTCTTCCTTCTGCAAAAAATTTCATTGTCATTTGTGCTAAAATGTCATAACCAGTGTCATTCTTTACATCAGCAATAATGAGGACATCTTGATGGGGAACTGCAATGGCTACATCACCTTCACAATTTTCAGCCATTTTTTCTAGAAAAGAATCATTTAATATTCGACTTGCATCATACCCATCTTGAGTAGCGATGAAATAAAAGTCGTTTTCTGCTACTGTGTCTTTTTTAAATGGATTCTCTAAAGAACGTACATTAAATAAAGCTGTTTCTAGTAATTGTTCTTCATTCCATCCTTCTTTATCTAAAACGTCCCTGTCAATTAATTTATAAGACTTTCCTAAATCAATTGCAAAGAAAATTCTTGTTTCTGCTGTATGATCTTTCGTTACTAAACTTTTTCCAGCTTTCGTTTCAGTTGGAAAAGATGTAGAACGAATAACAGGGAATATATTTTTCTCCATTCCCGTTAAATTGTATTCTTTTCTCATTAAGGTGAGTGACTCATTTAAATGGTTAACTAACTCATCGACTGCCACTTGCCCTCTTTCATTATATTTAGCTATAATTTGCGGCAATTTGACATTAACGCCTTGCTTTGTCTCTTTCCACTCAATACGAAAAGTGTCATTATCACGATTAAATGAAGTCCGATACTCCTCATTTACTAGGCGGTCTTCTAAAATTCTTTTCATTTTCATGCTATTCATCGACATCGTAAAGCTCCTAACTAAAATTCTTATGTTTATAGTTTACCATATTATAGACAAATCTTTAACAACGATGATAACAATAGTTGCATCTATTAATAAATAAAAAGTAATGTTTTGTCAATTTTATTCGCTAAAAAATCTATATTATTCTTTATAAAATTCAGAGTGTTTGCTCAACAGTGTTTGGTTCCGTATAATGAACAATGGAGGGATAAATATGAAATTAACCGTATATTTAGCAGGAGAAATCCATACAGATTGGCGAAA
>Ga0209487_1000619_pt1 | contig 31856 bp, 24 predicted proteins | sample Poulit2012_FD_187524 | JGI IMG/M metagenome (GOLD analysis project Ga0209487, IMG submission 187524) | Agricultural soil microbial communities from Georgia to study Nitrogen management - Poultry litter 2012 (SPAdes) (version 2) | ecosystem: Environmental > Terrestrial > Soil > Agricultural land...
CTACTGTTATACTGATCGCCCTGTTCGTTGTCGTGCTTGGAATCATCGCCGTTGCCCGAGGGCAATTGCACAGATTCAATATCTCCAATCGACGCACCAGCACCGTCGTCTTGCTACTCGGCGCGTATTTGATGGTGCTTGGTGGGGCCACTTCTTTCACCACCGATGACGAGATACCAGCTGCAGTTGCCGCCGGGGATACTTGCGAACTCCCCGGCAGCATCAGCGAACACGACGCAGGGACGTTTTACTGCACTCCTGCAGAAAACAACGAACTAATCTGGGCTAGCGCTGCCGACTTCAGGGCACACCAAGAAGCAGAAGCACAAAAACTCGAGGAAGCAGCCGAGCAAGAGGCCCAAGCCGCAGCTGAAGAATACGAAAAAGAAATAGCAGCAGCCGAAGAACGCGCTGAAACCGCCGAGACAGAACTTCAGGACTATAAGGACGAGGCGAAAGCTAAGGCGGAAGCCGAAGCAAAAGCCAAAGAAGAAGAACAAGCCGAACAAGAGGCCGCCGCAGCCAAAGTGGAGGAAGAAGAACAGGAACGCCAACGCCAGCAAGAAGCCGCACAGAACACTCCAGCGCCTGCTCCGGCACCACAAACCAGTCAGAACGAAGATCCCAACTTCCAGTATGAGAACTGCGATGCTGCCCGAGCAGCCGGCGCAGCACCGGTACATCGTGGCGACTACGGCTTCGGACCGCACCTAGACCGCGACAATGATGGCATCGGCTGCGAGTAAAACAGCGTCGAAGATAATCTTCCGGCAAATCCTCCGAATGCATCACCACGGCGAAGGTCCAGCACAACGCATGAATCTCGTATTCAATTGAACTATCGGGAACAGATTGATCGAATCGACCCATACCAATTCGTTACCGCGGTCTGTTCAGAAGAACACGAAATCTAATCCGACCTAGATTAAGCACTTGCTACTACGGCCCAGCTAAGACTCCTCATCCAGAAGAGCTTCAGAGCGCGTTCGGCTGGTCATCATAAACAATTTCGCCATCTTCGATTGTCAGTACATTCTTTGTGGTGCAGATTGACGATAACTGCCCGGACGCTACGTCGTCGAATGGATTTCGGTTCGCCACAGCCAAGTGGGCAATAGCGCCTGGTTCTATGCGACCGTAAGCATGTTCCAGTCTGAGCTGCCACGCAGAACCATGTGTATAAGCTTTGAGCGCCGATGTCAGGTCTAGCGCTTCAGTAGGCTCAAGCGGCTCATTGCGAGCCGCTTCCTGGTCAAGAACATGCGGGAACGTGCGGTTTACAGCGACGTGAATCGCCTGCCAGGGGTCTGCGCTGGAAACAGGCCAGTCCGAGCCCATGCACAGATTCGCACCACTGCGCTGGATTGACGCAAATGGATACTGCCACGATGTCCTCGTAGCACCGAGCTGTGGAATCGTGTGCTCAATCATCTGAGGATCATATGCCGCCCACAGCGCCTGAATATTGGCTGTCGCATCCACCTGGGCGAAACGACTCACATCATCGGGGTGGACAATTTGGATATGAGCAATATGGTGGCGCTGTTCTGAAGCAGGATTATGCTGCCGCGTCTTCTCAATAGCATCGAGGGCCCAGCGCACCGCACGATCGCCTATTGCGTGATAGTGAAGATCAAAACCTGCCGCGTCCAAAGCAACACTGACAGCCATGAGGACCTCGCGATCCAAGTAGGTCAAACCGCGATCTGGCTCTCCCTCAGCTGGGGTCCGCCCCATGCCAATTTTGTCACAGCGACAATAATCCTCCAGCATGGCCGCAGTCTTATTCTCTGGTACCCCATCAACCATGATCTTCGCGGTGGTAGTCGTGAATCCGGCTTCGGCATTGATCCGGCGTCGTTGTACAAACTCTTCAACGAGACTGGGCACTCCATCAAGGGTGAGTTCGCGAGGGACCCATAGCGCTCCAGTGGCAGTCTCCGCAACCTTGCCGGTAAGACGAGCTTCTCGGTAAGTTTCAGAGACGTCCGGATAGCCCGCATATTTCCCTAAAATAGCTTCTTGCCACCCAGTCACCCCAACGGAATGCAGATAGTCTCTGGCAGCTGTCAGCCCCTCCGCGTATTCTTCAGCGCTATGCGGCGGCAGCACCTTGCCGAATAATTCCATCGCGCCCTCGTGCATCAGGCCGGTTGGTTTACCGGAGGCATCTCGCTCGATAACACCATCTTTTGGATCTGGTGTATCGGCGCCAATGCCCGCCAATTCCATGGCAGCTGTGTTGACCCATGCCGAGTGATGATCAGCGCTGATCAAATAGGCTGGTGCATCTCCGGTGATCGTATCCAACTCTTGGGCGGTAGGACCGTTCGCAGAGAAATAGCCGGTGTACCAGCCTCCCCCGAAAATCCATTCAGTGTCGCTTCCTTGGCGTGCTTTTCGCTTTTCCACATAGTTCTGAACGGATTTTAGGGTGTCCAGATAACTTTCTGCGGCAGTCATATCACAGGCATTTCGTTCCATTCCGCCATAGACAGGATGAACATGAGCATCAATGAATCCCGGCGTAATAAGCCCGCCTTTCACATCAACCACCTTGGCGTCACTCCCAACGAGGCTGAACAGCTCGTCGTCGGTGCCAACATGTTGGATTCGGCCTGCAACCACTAAAACCGCCGTTGCGGTGGGATGGAGCTCATCGCCCGTAAAAATGCGGCCGGAGTGCAACAATAAGGGCACGTCCGGAGATTTTCGACTCTCATCAGTATGTGACATGAGACTCATTCTTGAGCACCGAACAGCCTTTGTCAACGATGTTGACAACTTTATTCAACATCGTTGACTATTTGTGTGACATGAGACACGATAGTCCTCATGGCAAGAACCTCAGCAAAGACACAACGACGACGCGGCCGTCCCTCAAAGTCGGGAGCTCCCCTCCTGAATACGGAAAAAATCGTGTCGGCGGCCCTCGATATGACACGGGCTGAAGAAGGCAAGCCACTAACTTTTCGAGCCCTAGGAGCCCATCTAGGTGTTGATCCATCGGCCCTATACCGGTACATTCCATCGAAGGACGGGCTGCTGTTGATGGTAGCGGACGGGATCATTCAGGAAGCCCTCGAAAACTTCAACGAGACCGGGGACTGGCGCGAGGATTTACACAACTTGCTTGGGAAAGTGCATCGAGCGTATCTAGAACATCCTCAAGTGGCTCTATCAGCCGTAACTCGAGTTACGCGGCTCCCCGCTGAAATGGAATTCACTGAAATCATGTTGCGCGTTCTGGAAGCCAGCGGAGTGCAGGCGTCAAAAGCGGTTTTGGCATACAGGGCGCTGGAAGACACGATGTTGGCCTGGACTGGTTTCCGAGCAAATGTCTTGCTTATGAAAGATGCAGAAGCAGAGATGCAGGATTGGGAAGAGGTCTGCCTCAGCGCCGACACTGAGCAGTACCCTCGCGTGGCTGCTCAGGCAACACCGATGACAGCAATTTCTCTTGATGAAGGCTTCGAAGCTTCGATGGAGTTACTTCTCGATGGCATACAGGTACAAGCCACTTCCAGCTCCTTACAATCACACTGCACTGCTATCAGAGCGTCACCGAATGAGATGTTGGAACCAGGCGCAGCACATAGGCCTGGGCGCTCCGGGGTTACCGGTGACATTCCAGCAGCGGTCTCCAAACACTCAAGGTATTGCTGTATGCAAGCCCTTATCAAATTGTAGGAGGAGACTTCTGCGCAGGAAAAACCACTGCCAATAAATTCTTCCGCACCGTCGCGGAGTCCAGAAATAACGTTCTATCACTATGAGTACCAGGAGGAACTTTGACTACTTCCATTGCATATCAGACCATCAATCCGGCAACGGGTGAACTGCTCAAAACATACCCTTCCCTTGCGGATCATGAAGTTGAAGGCATCATCCAGAAATCTCAAGATGCGTTTATGTCTTGGAATACGCACAGCATCAAAGAACGCATTGAAAAAGTCGGCCGCCTGGCTGACTTATTCGAAGGAAAAATGGAGGAGCTCGCCCCGATCTTGACCAAAGAAATGGGCAAACCACTTGCGGAAGCTCGCGAAGAAACCAAATTCGCCGCCGATATATTCCGCTACTATACGATCCACGGTGAACAGCTCGCCGCAGATCAGACTGTCAGTGAAGACGACGAGAAATTCTCTTACGTTCAGCGTCGTCCGGTTGGTCCGTTGCTGGGAATTATGCCGTGGAACTATCCCTACTATCAGATCGCCCGCTTTGCGGCTCCAAACTTGGTGCTGGGCAACACCATCATTCTCAAGCATGCTGAGTCTTGTCCCGAGTCCGCATTGGCCATGCAACGCATGATGGACGAAGCTGGCATTCCCGAGGGGGTCTACCAGAACGTCTTTGCAACCCACGAGCAAGTTTCAGAATTCATCGCCCACCCCACTATCCAGGGCGTTTCGCTGACCGGCTCAGAACGGGCAGGTGCGGCCATCGCCGAACAAGCCGGTAAGCATCTCAAAAAAGCAGTCCTGGAATTGGGCGGCTCCGACCCGTATGTCATCCTATCCACCGACGATGTCCAAGCCGCCGCCCAGGAGGCTTTCAACGTGCGAATAGAAAACACCGGCCAAGCTTGCAACTCGAATAAACGCATTATTGTGAAGGATGATCTTTACGATAAGTTCGTCAAAGAAATGTCGTCACTAGCCTCATCGCTAAAACCTGGGGACCCGGCCGCTGAAGAAGAGAACACCTACGCTCCGTTGTCGTCCCAGAAGGCGGTCGATACGCTCATGAGCCAGCTTGACCAGGCCAAACAAGCAGGAGCCACAATTCATGTGGGTGGACAACGCGAAGATCGTCCCGGCTTTTTCGTACAGCCAACCGTGGTCACCGACATCCCCCAGGGCTCCGATGTTTACTATGAAGAGTTCTTCGGACCGGTTATTACTATTTACCGCGTAGAGTCCGACGAAGAGGCGTTACAACTGGCAAACGATACCCAATACGGTTTGGGCGCAGCGGTCTTTGCCACAGACCAAGACCGCGCTGCAGCTTTCGCAGAAAAACTCCAGGCGGGCATGGTGGGCACCAACATCTCACCCGAAGAATCAGCAGAGACACCGTTCGGCGGGGTAAAACGCTCCGGATACGGCCGCGAACTTGGGCCCGTCGGCATGGATGAATTCGTCAACAAACGCCTCATGACCGTCAAGAAATAGAAAACCCGGCAACAACGCAATCGGCCGCTGATACACGCTCAGTTCAAAAAACCGGCTGTGTATCAGCGGCCGCACTATGTGGTTCAGCTCAGAGGGCTGTTCTCTCCTCACTCGGAGGGCGTGAAGAATATTTTCCGCAATGGCTCGTCGACTTTCCACACGGTGTTCATCCCAGCGGTTAGACGCACTACGCTGCCAACGGTAAGCTCTTGAGTTTGCTCGGTGAATCCATTTTCAGGTAGTACCTGTACAGTCCCCCGGCCAGCAAGTACTACAAAGTACTCATCTTCTTCGATGTCGGCCATTTGGCCAGCACTCATCTCCCAGATCCCCACACTGCAACCGTTCAAGGTACCCAGCTCGAGGTACCCAGTAGTCACGGCGGCGTCCCCATCTATACGCTGAGCTGGTTCAATCGGTTCGTGAGAGATCTCGACATCCTGTGCAGCGGTATGCTGCATAGCGCCATTCGTTGGCATCATTACGAATCAAATCCAATCCCGACTTTGTCCATGGCTCGCAAAAACAGCGAGCGCTTGCCTTGATTGCGGTCGGCGCGAACCATCTCGTTGCGCATGACTTGTACACCAGTCCATGCAGCCGGTTCCGGCGGGAACGGGATTGGCTTCTTTCTGACGAGTTGCAAGCGCGTGAGTTCGGTATCTTCACCGGACAGCAAGTCCAACATGACCTTTGCGCCAAAGCGGGTAGCACCCACACCTAAGCCTGTGTAACCGGCGGAGTATGCGACCCGACCACGGTGCGAAACGTCGAAAAACGAGAAGAACCTTGAGCAAGAGTCAATGGCTCCGCCCCACGCGTGGCTGAATTTGACGCCTTCTAACTGCGGGAAGGTGCCATAAAAATGGGCAACCAGTTTCTCGAAGGTTTCATCACGATAATCGTATTCAGAGCGCACCTTGCCACCGAAATGGTAGACGGCGTCGTAGCCTCCCCACAATATTCTGAAACCGCCATTTTCATCAATAGTGGGTCGTGAGTAGTGGAAGCGATTATTCAGATCCGCGAGCCCAACCATTTCGTCCCAACCGATGGCCTCTCGTTGTTCAGCAGTGAGCGGTTCTGTCATCAATGCGTAGTCGTACAGTGGCAACGTATACAGGTGGTGACGTTTTAGCAGCGAGGGAAAAACATTCGTTGCCAGCGCTACACGTTCGGCCGTAATCTGACCTTCTGGTGTGATGACCTTCAGTGTCCGTCCTTCATCAAGGAGTTTTTCGGCCGGAGTATGCTCATATATCTCTACGCCTAATTCGCGGCACACCCGGGCTAGTTCCCAGGCGAGCTTTGCTGGGTGTACCAGTATCGATCCGGTATAGTCACGCTCCGAAGCGAGAAAGTCCGGGGAGTTGATGACGGACCGCGTCTCATCTGCAGTGAGGAAATTTTGCTCATCTCGCAGCCATTCGACTTGATGTGGTTCGGTAGCAACGTTGATGATCCCACCAGTTTCCAGTTCGATATCCATGCCGTATCGCTGTGCGGTTTCACGTATTTCCGTCAGGTTTTGCATGCCGAGTTCTGTCAGCTCTGCGTTTTCGTCTGGCAGGTGGTTTTCGCCATTTGATTCGCCGTGCACCAGCGAGTATTCGCAGAACCCTCCGTTGCGACCGGATGCTGCCCAACCGATGCGTTGAGCCTCGATTAGTACAACGTTTCGCTGTGGGTCGCGTTCCTTTGCCTGCAGGGCGGTCCATAAACCGGTGTATCCCCCACCGACGACGAGCAAATCCGTCTCGAGACTGACCTGCAATGCTTCAGACGCGGAAGGACGGTCTGGGGTATCCAACCAGTACGGGGTGTACTTCGTGTCCTTGAGTGCCTGATCAATGAGAGATTTTTTGATATTTCTTTCGTGGTAGTCAAACGTAAGATCGTGTCTTTTTGCCACTGTATTTTGTCCATTCTGTCTTCTTCCGAAAGCATTCGCACCGCTACCCGAGTGAACGGGCTTTGGCTATGCAGGGGTAATCATTCGATGTACAAATCTCAGGGATAGCTGCCCTGTATCACCTCGATATTGCTGCACATAACGACCACACCTCCCATACGGAAGAAACCTCGCCAAGATTAGTGCTAATCATCAAACCGCTTACTCATAGTGCTATTTCTTCCCAGTAATGACATCTGCTGCTTTGGCAATCCACGGGGTCGTTGCTTTGCCCTGTAGCTCCTGGTTATCGGCTATCCCGTATGCAGCGTAAAGCCCTCTGGTGGCCAACCACCTCAACGGTTCAGGTTCCCATTTGCGCACCCGATGGTTTACCCAGGGCAAGGTTACTAACTCAGTATGCTCACGAAGGATCAAATCACGAAGCGTTCTGCCGACAAGGTTGGTCGACGCTACCCCGGTGCCCACGTATCCTCCACCCCACGCCATGCCTGATTGTGGATCGAAGCCGACCGTCGCAGCCCAGTCTCGCGGCACACCAAGAACTCCAGACCATAGGTGGTCTATGCGCGCGCCGGCAGTCATTGGAAATAACCGGAACAACAGTTCACTGAGCTTGCGTGCGGTAGCCTCCTGTGTCACGCCACCACTATCGGTACGAGAGCCGAAAAGGTACGGCACACCACGTCCTCCGAAAGCTATGCGGTTGTCATGCGTACGTTGAGAGTAGATATACACATGGGCGAAGTCTCCTAGCAGCTCACCATTACTCCAGTTGAGTTCATCCCAGATATGCGGTGCAAGAGGTTCTGTGACAATGAGGGACGAATTCATTGGCAACCACAACCGTTTGAGGCCTTTGAGATTCGCAGTAAACCCCTCGGTTGCCCGGACGATGGACTCGGCCCGCACGGTACCGTGCGTTGTAATTAGCATGCCCGGACGTATTTCTTGGACAGTCGTGCCTTCATAGATCGTGACGCCTAGCCGTTCGACGGCTTCGGCCAAGCCCGCTACGAGCTTCGCGGGTTGCAGTCGTGCAGCGTGAGGGTGCCACAACGCTGCTCGAGTATTCGCCACATTAATCCGCGATGTTGCCTCTTCACGTTCCAATACTTGCGCATCGGCAGATTTCCACCGCTGCTCCGCTTTTGCAAAACTACGCAACCGAGCTTCTTGCGCTGGAGTGTAAGCGACGCTAAATTCGCCACCTTTGACGAGATCCGCGTTGATCTTCTCGTCTTCGGTTACCCGGATAACTTCGTCAACCGTTTCATTCATTATCCGTTGGAAACGTTCCGCTTCATCGAAGCCGAAGCTTTTCACGTACTGGCCACGACCACCGGTGATCGAGTTGGTGAGCCAACCACCGTTGCGACCGGACGCGCCATAACCCACGTGCTCTTGCTCAACGACGATGATTCGCAGGTCTGGCTGAGCTTGTTTCAGATAATATGCTGTCCACAGTCCGGTGTAGCCCGCTCCCACGATGGCGACATCACAGTCCGCATTATTTGGAAGTGCTGGTCTTGGTTGCGGTATTCCAATCTCATGCCACCAGTGGGAGACCCTGCCATTAATCATAAGCATCGTCCTTTGCGTTGGTCGGGTGCTGCGGTTTCCAGGACAGCGCATCGTTTGTGGAAATTCACCGCTACCAAACGCTGTCTCACGGGGTGTTAGTTCGCAACAGTCTTCACGATTTCCGCCGCGGAACCACCAGTCTTTCTTAACACATAGCCAACGAGAGCCAGCGCCACCAGCGTCAACACTAGCATCACCGTCGACATTGCAGCAACTTCTGGTCTGAGTGCGACCTTGACCGACGAAAAGATATACACGGGCCAAGGTGTGTAGCCGGGCTGTTGGACGAAACTCGACAAGATCGTGTTATCCAAACTCAGGGTAAAGGCCATCAGCCCACCTGCTAGCACCCCTGGCATTGCGATGGGAAGCGTCACGTCACGGAACCGCTCCCAACGTGTCGCGCCAAGATCCGCTGCTGCTTCTTCAAGCTGATCGTTAATGCCCGCCATACGAGCGCGAACAATGAAAGTCACCACAGCCAAGCTGAACATCGCGTGAGAGACAACGAGCCTGACAAGACCGTTGTTAAACATGGCGATCTTGGCGTCGACTCCAAGCGTTACGAACCATGGCAGGTACGCAATACCATCCACCACTTCGGGCGTCATAAGCGAAATAGCTAATAGCGCGACGAGGCCAACCGTTAGGAGTGTGCTGCGCTTTGCTCGAGCAAGTGAGATGCCGCCGAGCGTGCCAAGGATGGTTGCCAGCAGGGCTGATAAAAACGCCGCCTGCAGACTCGTAATCACCGACGACACAATAACGTCGTTATTTATAGCACTGACGTACGCACCAAAACCGAACTCACTGAATCGTGCTAAAACTCGCCCGTTATTGAACGAATATACAACGATTACCGCGATTGGAGCGAAGAGGTAGATGAAAACTATTGCGCCCCATGCTGTGAGGCCGAGGTCTGAAAGTTTCTTGCGACGCAATTTTAGCTGAGCCATTTATGCCAACTCCAAATTCACACGTGTTAGTCGTTCATAAATTTTTCGTCCGGACCAAAAGAGCACTCCGGCTATAGCCACCACGATGGCGGTGACAATCATCAGCGTCACGGCCATAGCAGATCCCAAAGCCCAGTCTTGAGCGGTGTTGAATTGGTTGGCGATAACCTGGCCGATCATCGTCCCTTCAGCACCACCCAGGACAACGGACGTTACGTAGTCACCATTCAGCGGCACAAAGACTAAAAGGCATCCACTAATAACACCTGGCATCGCCAACGGCATTGTTACTCGGAAGAATGTGCTCCATTTTCCTGCGCCCAGGTCATAGCTGGCGTCTCGAAGATTCTTACCTGCTGCATCCATGGCAACAAAGAGCGGCAGGATCATCAAGGGCAAGTAGTTGTAGATGACACCGATCTGTACCGCGACCGCGGTATAGAGCACATCAAGCGGCCCTTCTCGTAGTCCAATAGTTTGCAGGAAATTGGAGAGGTACCCCTGCGGTGCCAAGGTGATTTGCCAGCCCAGTGTCCGCACCAGGAAGTTAGTCCAATATGGCACCAGCACTAAAGCAAGCAAGAAGTTGCGGCGTCCCGGTGACACTTTAACCGCTAGCCAATATGCAAACGGGACTGCAATAGCCAAACACGCCAACGTTCCCGTGATGGAGATTTTAAGAGTCCCAACGAAAGTTGAGTATATTGTTCCAGACATTGCTGCTCGGTATTGATCCAAGCTCAAAACGTCAGTGGATACCGGGGTAAATAAGTCCGGTTTATAGCCGAAACTGTAATAAAAAATGATTGCCACTGGTATAACGAAGAAGAACACCACATAGGCCCATACCGGGAAAAGCAGGGCACCAGGGCCAATGATTCTTGCCAAAGATTTTCTCACGAACCGCTCCTTACTTGTGCAGCGGAGTAGATATCCACGCGTGTTTGCTCGCCACCAAGCCGCAACGATGGAGTGAGGCGGTCTACTATGTCAGAGCCGGGGAAGATCAAATCTGGATATTCGTATTGCTCTTCGACTGCAGAATCGTTGAAGACTTTGGATCCAGTTGAATAGCCAATGTAATCGGTCTCGATCGTGGCCTGTTCTGGCGCCAGAATGTAATTAATAAATTCGTGCGCCGCGTCGGGATGCGGGGCACCAGTAGCTAGGCACCAGGTGTCGGTCCACAGGTTGGCCGTGGGGGTTGGGAAAACAAATTTCCACCTGTCTGGATCTTCTACTTCCATGATTCCTTGACGCGCGTCACCGTTAAAGGCGTGGAGTAATTTGAAGCCACCTTGGATCATGGACGTGCTCACGGTGCTGGCATAGGACCGAACGTGTGGGGCGATCTGGTCCACAACAATCTCCCGAGCTTCCTCGAGCTCACCCTCATCAGCGGTGTTTAGGTCGTAGCCTTTCGCAGCTAGAGCTACAGCAACGAGTTCCCAAGGGTCTTCAAGAAGTAACGTCGAACCAGAAGCTTCATTCTGAGCAACTCGAATGAAATCGTCCCAAGAGGTCAACTCTTCTGGAATTTCTTGGACGTCGTATACAAAGCCTGTTGTCCCCCAGGCTTTGATAATGGAGTATTCGTCGTTCGGATCGTGATGCTGTCCTTTGAAAGCTGCGTCGATAGTATCGAAATTGGGAATCAAGGACATATCCAGTTTTTGGATCAGGTTGTTCTCAATCAACTGTGGGAGCTCCAAGTCGGTTGGACACACGATGTCGTATCCTGAGGTGCCGCGACTGGCACCGAGCTTCGCGATCAGTTCTTCATTCGAGCCGTATGAATCTACTTGGAGCACTACGTCATAGCGATCCCCAAATGCTTTCAAAACAGCCGGATCGTCATAATCGCCCCAAGAATAGATATTGAGCTTGTCTTCCAGCTCTCCATCGGGAGCAATGTTCGCTGCCATTTCGCCCTGTCTCCCACAGGACGCTAATACTCCAACGCCAGCAGCCATCATGCCTGCTAGTACAGATCGGCGCGTGATACGACTTGAAAATGCGCGATCTCCAATAATTTTGATGTGGTTATCCATTTGCAAAGACCCTTACTGCGGTGCTGTGCCACTCCATAACGATCAGATCGCCCTCATCGCCATCGGGCGCTGCGGATGCTGGAACTCTCACAAGAACTTCAGTGCCATCTTCAATATGCACCAGATACTGGAAGACATCCCCCAGGAACGAACGACTCACGATGCGTCCCGCCACTTGGTTGGCTGCCGTCGCCGTATCAGCTGTCGGCTCTGCTAATCTAAACCGGATCTCTTCTGGCCGGATGGCGATACGGACATCAGAACCGACAGAGAACTGCTGTTTTGAAGCACTGACCATTTTCCCTGTCGGAGTGTCTAGCTCAAGATGATCCTGCGCCGTCTTCTGCACCGTAGCGCTGAAGAAAGTTTGTTGGCCGATAAATTCGGCCACAAAGGCGTTGTCTGGAGCTTGGTAAATCTCTTCAGCGCTCCCAATCTGTTGGATATTGCCATGATTCATGACAACGATTCGGTCACTCATCGCAAGAGCTTCCTGCTGGTCGTGAGTCACGAAGACGAAAGTCATGTTCAGTTCGTCATGCAACCGAATCAACTCGAGCTGCATTTCTTCACGGAGTTTCCGGTCTAAGGCTGACATGGGTTCGTCGAGCAGCAGCACCTTGGGCCTGTTCACAATCGCTCGCGCTAGAGCGATGCGTTGCTGCTGGCCGCCAGACAGCATGTCTGGCTTCCTGTCTGCAAACTTTCTCATTTGCACGAGTTCCAGCGCGTCTTGCACCCGAACCCGGATTTCATCTTTTTTAACCCTTGATCGCTTCAGCCCGTAAGCAATATTTTCGGCGACATTTAGGTGGGGAAAGAGCGCATAAGACTGAAAAACTGTATTGACCGGCCTCTTATTCGGAGGGAACTGGGTTAAGTCTTTATCGTCCAGATAAATCTCGCCTGATGTTGGTTCTTCAAATCCGGCGATCATTCTCAAAAGAGTCGTCTTGCCGCACCCTGATGGCCCGAGAAGTGAAACAAATTCACCGGCTTCGACATCAAGGTCGAGCGGGCTAATAGCTTCATTCTCACCGTATACTTTTCGGATTTGTCTGATCGTCAACGCACCAGAAGACATAAGTTTATCCCTCGTCGTATGAGTGGGTGCTCTTCTCCAAAGCTGTTCCGATAACGTCATTACCTGTGACGGAGAAGCCGCATTTTTCTTTATCGATCCATTTCATGTACCCCATCGTGGTGATTAATAGCTGTAGCAATTGACCAACCTGGAATATATGAATGTGATTCACATAACTTTTAGAAGACCTTATCCGACAAAATTATTTTTATCTACCCATGATCGAAAAACGATTGCTGAGCACAGGACAAAAATTTGATGAGACAACTTACAAAAAGCGGCCCCCATCCCGTCATGTCACATATTCGGTCGACAAGCGGCCTAGCAGCCCTAGGGGCGCTAGTGCTGGGCTACAGTCACAACACCAGGACTCGGCTTCCTGAATCCTCAAAGACATGAAAGGTCTCTCCACTGCGAGCTTTAGCAAAGAGGCTTGAAGGAGCTGCCGATGAGACCTACCCCAACAACGAATACTCTACGAACAGCGGTTTTCTCCTCGGAACGTTGACCATTCCCGCTAGCTGCTCTCGCAGAACGTCGAAACGCGCTGCCTGAGCAGATCTCCAGGAGCTCAGACGCCCTACACCAGCGCAGTGGCTTTGGTACCCCAAAGAATTCGTTAGAAGCGACAGCCTCGGCTAAAAACTCCGGCTATAAGCGCGCGCTTGATAGAGCTCCCCGATCGCATCCGCAGATCAGCCCTTATACGAAGGACGGACAACCATCGACCCTACGAAGCAGAGTTGAGATTCGTTTATCTTCGATCCGGTGCGCCCAGTAGCCGGGCTCGCACTCTTCGAAAACAAAGCCGATCGTGCCGTGCGGCGTCAAGAGAGTCCTCGCACACCCGGGTGCTCAAGACGGTCTCGTCAATGCGGCGACGCAGCTCAACCTGCATGCGGGACACGAGACGCTAACACTTTGCCATCACGTTGGCGGCTAGTCTTCAGATGGCGTGAAATACACCTTTCGCAGCGTCTCTTCGACCGTCCAAACTGTGCGCATCCCAGCGTGCAGAAGAACCACACTTCCGGCGACAAGGTTTTGCGACTGCTCAGCGAAACCGTTCTCAGCCAAGACGTGGACAGTGCCCCGCCCGGAAAGCACCACAAAGCACTCGTCGGTCTCGACGTCGGTCATTTCGCCTACGCTCATCGCCCAAATCCCAACTTGGTTGCCATTCAGTGCACCGAGCTCATCGAAACCGGTGGTCACTGTTGAGTGAGGTGTCTCGTCGGCAACCTTCTGCTCGTCTTCGATCGGCTCATGCTTCAGGGCGGCATCCAGAGCAGCGGTGTGGGACAGAACTATCTTTTCGTTGCTCATTAGGAGTCGAACCCCACCCCGATCTTGTCCATGGTTCGCAGAAACAGCGAACGTTTGCCCTGGTTCCGGTCGGCACGAATCATTTCGCGCATCATGACCTGCACTCCAAGCCATGCGGCCGGCTCCGGAGGGAACGGGATTGGCTTCTTTTTCACCAATTCCAATTGGGTCAGCTCAGTGTCCTCGCCAGAAAGCAGGTCGAGCATCACCTTCGCTCCGAAGCGGGTAGCGCCCACCCCTAGCCCCGTGTAGCCGGCCGAGTACGCGACACGGCCACGGTGCGAAACGTCGAAGAACGAGAAAAACCTGGAGCACGTATCAATAGCACCGCCCCACGCGTGGCTGAATTTGATGCCCGTCAGCTGGGGAAAGGTTCCGTAGAAGTGTGCGACCAGTTTATCGAAGGTTTCTTGACGGACGTCGTATTCAGAACGGACTTCGCCATTGAAGTGATAAATGGCGTCGTACCCTCCCCACAGTATGCGGAAGTCACCATTCTCATCGATGGTTGGGCGTGAGTAATGGAACCGATTATTCAAATCGGATAGCCCGATCATCTCGTCCCAACCGATTGCGGCACGTTGTTCTTCGGTTAGCGGTTCCGTCATCAGCGCGTAGTCGTAGAGCGGCAAGGTAAATAACCGGTGACGCTTGAGCAAGGAGGGGAATACGTTAGTTGCCAGTGCGATATGTTGGGCCGTGACTTGACCATTCGGCGTGAGAACCTTCAGTTCACCGTCGTTATCCTGCAGGTCTTCGGCATGGGTGTATTCATATATCTCGACCCCTAGTTCGCGGCAAACCCGGGCAAGCTCCCAAGCGAGTTTGGCAGGGTTGACCAGCATAGTGCCAGCGTAGTCGCGTGCACCGGCTAAGAAATCCGGGGAGTTGATGAGCTTCCTGGTGGCGTCGGCGTTGATGAAACCATCTTCTTCACGCAACCAGTCGACTTGATGGGGCTCAGTAGCCACGGAAAGCGCCCCCGCCGTTTCGAGTTCCACGTCCATGTCGTAACGCTGGAATGTTTCACGCAGCTCTGCCATGTTCTGCATACCCAGTTGTGTCAGGTGAGCATTTTCGTCTGGTAGATGGTTTTCACCGTTCGACTCACCGTGCACCAGCGAGTATTCGCAGAACCCGCCGTTGCGGCCGGAGGCAGCCCAACCAATGCGCTTGCCTTCGATGAGCACTACTTGACGTTGAGGATCACGCTCCTTCGCTTGAAGAGCTGTCCACAGTCCGGTGTACCCGCCACCGATGATCAACAGATCGGTTTCGATACTGCCGTGTAGTGCGTCTGATGCTGCAGGTCGCTCGTCGGTGTCCAGCCAATACGGCGTGTGCTTGGCACCTGCTAGCGCCTGGTCGATCAGATGTTGCGGGGTGTCCTTCTCATAACGGTCAAAAGTGAGGTTCTGCGTTTTTGCCACGGTATTCAAAGTCCGTTCTCTAAGGGAATTTCTGAAACCTTCCGGGGTGCTGTTACTTGACTCACACCCTCAAGACAGTCAGTATAGTCTACGACCAACCAACTGGTTGGTCGAGTCACCGCGGAGGTTAATGCACAGTGTTAGACACAGTCAAGGCACCTGTAGGGCCAATAGATAAGGGGTTAGCGGCCGGAAAACTGGGGCTATTGCCCTCGACCGTCATCGGATTGGCGTCCACTGCCCCACTGTTCTCATTGGCAGCTACCCTGGGCTTCATCGTGATGGCCACCGGCGCTCAAGCCCCGGCAGCACTGATCTGTGCATTCATCCCCATGTGCTTGACGGCTTTCGCCTACAAAGAGCTCAACACTGCGGTCCCAGATTCAGGCACCGCATTCACCTGGGGCGCTAAGGCGTTCGGCCCTAAAACCGGGTGGATGGCCGGCTGGGGCGTCCTAGCCGCAGGGATTATCATCATGGCGTCGCAAACCGAGATCGCCTCCAAATACCTTTTAATGTTGGTCGGCACTGACCTCCACGAAAATAAAATACTCGTGACTGCTTTTGGCGCGGTGATCATCCTGGTCATGACGTGGATCTCCTACCGCAATGTGGAGTCCGGCGCGTGGACTCAATATATCCTGATGGCTATCCAGTACATCGCGATCATCTTGTTCTGCATCGGCTTATTCTTTGCTATCAAGGAGGCTCCAGCCCTAGGCCTCGAGTTCTCCTGGCAGTGGTTCAACCCGTTCGCAACGGATAACCCGGCCGGATTCATCCAAGCTATTCTGCTGGGTATCTTCATCTACTGGGGCTGGGACACCTGCCTGGCACTGGCCGAAGAGACCAAGAACCCCCGCCGCACTCCAGGGCTGGCCGCACTGTTATCCACCACCATCTTGCTGATCACCTACATTGGTATCAGTGTGCTGACCATGATGTATGCCGGTATTGGGGATACGGGCCGAGGCTTGAGCAACCCGGATATCGCCGAAGACGTGTTTTATGATCTGCGGGTGGATGCTCTGGGCGAGTGGGGTTGGATACTGATCCTTGCAGTTGCGGTCTCGGCACTGTCCACGTGCCAAACGACCATCCTGCCCACGGCCCGTGGCACGTTATCTATGGGCGTGTACAAGGCGTTACCGAAGAGGTTCGCCGTCGTCAATAAGCAGTTCCAGACCCCGACGTACTCGACGATCTTTACCGGCTCGGCATCGTTGATCTTCTACGTTGGGATGACGATCATCTCCTACAACATCTTGCAGGACACCATTGAGTCGACTTCATTGGCTGTTGCGATGTACTACGCGATCACCTCATTCGCCTGTATCTGGTTCTTCCGCAAGAACTTATTCGACACCGTCCGCAACTTCTTCATGCGCTTCCTGTTGCCTCTGGTCGGCGGCATCATGATGACCATTGTGTTCGTGCTGTCTTGCATCTTCATGCTCGATCCGGAATATGGTGAGACCACCATATGGGGCCTCAGTGGGACCTTTGTGATGGGCGTTGGAGCCCTAGTGCTCGGCCTTGTCGTCATGTATATTTGGTCCAGATTCCCCGGATCTCGAGAGTACTTCGACGGGGAGTCGTTGAACGAAGACACCCCGGTCCTCGTCCCCGAACCTTAAAACCAGGGCCATGATGACAGATAAAAAGCACCAGATCCTCGCCGCGTATACGAGCCTGCTTGCCCAGCACGGCCTAAAAGATGCCAGTATCGATGCGGTGGCTCAACAAGTCGGGTTATCCAAAGCTGGGCTGTTGCACCACTTCCGTTCTCGAGCCGCCATGGATGAAGCGCTCATCCAGCGGCTGCAAGAACTGATCCGTCAGGACCTTGAACTGATGTCGGCCGACCTGCCCTCTGCGGTGTCATATTATTTCACTTCGTCCTTGGATTACGGTTCTGAACTGGAGCAGATGGTCGTGGCTGCCAACCGACTGGGCCAGTCTGGAAACACCGACGCAACCGAGACGCTGCGTTGGGCTCGGGACGCCTGGTACCAAGTACTGAAGGATTCACTGGGAGATCCACTGCTGGCCAAGCTTGCGTTATTGGCAGGTGACGGCGTCAGCTATCACCTAGATATCACCGTAGACCGGGATGACGGATTTCTCAGCAAAGAAACGCTGTCCGAGATCGTTGCCGTAATTCAGCGTGCCCGGTCTTGAGGATCCATCGCACTTTCCCGATAGCTAGCTGTCAGGAACTGCAAAAGAGCACCTGTATTTCCCCTATACCAAGGCTCTGGTCAATGACGTCGATGGCACAGTGCTGCCGGCGTCTTCCTTATGGCTAGTTGAAATCGACTTTTTCCGGCGTGCTCTGCGTCCGAGCTCCTAGTCACGGCTTCGATCCTGCAAACTCAACTCGAGCACGCTCTCAGTATGCCAGTGAACGTAATCTACCCGTCGACGAAGCAAGCTGCCCCAATATCTGAAACCAGCTACAGTGTGCCGTTTCAGCACACTCTTGAAGATGCACTGGGTATCCCCGCAAAAGGTCCCGAATGATTCGAACGGCGTTCTAGTGAGCCCCTGGACTTTGAGGGTCAGGGTTTCCTTTGTAAAGAAGCTTGTCTAGTAATGAGAATAGAAGTAAGCGTTCCGTGTCAGTTAATGGCTGAAACCACTGATGCTCTAATTCGATATGTGAATCGTAAGAGCGAACGATGGCAGTTTCTCCTTCTTGAGTTAAACTCAATACGGTCGACCGCTGGTCTACTGCCGATTGCTTCCTGACTACTAAACCATCTTTCTCGACTTTCTTAATTGCAGCTGAAACTGTTGCACGGCTGAGATTTGTTGCTGCTGATATCCTGTGTGGAGGCAACGACCCTGAGACCCAGAGCGCAAAGCAGACACGGAAACTTGTCTGAGTCCATCCATCGGGCACATGAATCTTTCGATTAGCGTCGTCTGCCATGAGTTGGTTAACTTTTCTCAACATCAGGCTCAGCCGCAACACCATTGGATCGTCAAAATCTAGAACCTGTGAAGCTCGTTCAACGGCTGACTCAACGAATGTATGAAAACGGTCGCCGACCCTCTCGTCCGGGGATCTAACGGTTAAATTCGAACCATTATGTGGTCTCGTCGCTGGAGCAAGGTCTCTGGAATCGTCGTGGCTCATGGGTCAGTCCTTTTTAAAAAACGTAACGGTTTTCATCTCAGAGAAAGCATCTAGCCCTACAGCACCGCCCTCTCTCCCAAGTCCACTCTCTTTTACGCCGCCGAAGGGGACAGCTGGACTAGGACGCCCGGTTCCGTTCACCCAGACCATGCCAGACTCTAGGTGATCAACAATGTAATTAGCCTTGGTTTCATCGCGTGTCCAAACGGTTGCGCCAAGGCCAAAACGGCTTTGATTCACAGAATTTACCACGTCTTTAACTTTGGAGAAAGCAACAACTGGCAACAGTGGGCTGAACTGTTCCTCTTCAACAAGTGGAGCACCGACTGATAAATTTGAAATAATCGTAGGCTGTGCAAAAAAGCCGTCCGTGTCGGACATCTTCCCCATGTACTCAATCTCGCCGCCCCGCTCCCTTGAATCTGTAATCAGCTCTTGCATGTACTCGTACTGTCTACGTGTCGTCAGGGTTGGAATTGTCGCTCCAGAAGTGTATGGACTACCAGGTTGAGACTCTGATGCTAGCTCGGCGAGACCACGGGATACTTCATCCACGACACTATAATGTGCGTAGACTCTTTTCACTGCTACACAAGCCTGTCCTGCTGAACCAAACGCCGACTGAAAGATTTTAGGAATCACTAAGTCAAGATCTGCGTCCTCACAGATAATGGCGGGATCGTTCCCTCCTAGTTCCAGCTGCAAACGTTTCACTGTAGCTGCCGCCGAAGCCATGATAGTTTTGCCCACTTCTATACTGCCAGTAAAGCTGATCATATCGACTTCAGACGATTCCGTAAGAATCGGACCGGCATTATCGTTGGCAACAATATTGACAACACCCGCTGGTACTATCTCAGCAATCAGGTACGCGAAATACAACGCCGTCAGTGGAGTATTCGGAGCTGGCTTGCAGACAATCGAATTGCCAGAAAGTAAGGCAGGCCCGATCTTGTTGACCATCATCAGCAGCGGCATGTTAAAAGGAGTTATTGCCGCAACTACCCCAAGAGGTGAGCGCACGACCATGGTGCTATATTCCTCGGATTCCTCTACAGTCTCACAACCAATGCTAACTTCAGCCCAGTATCTGAGGCTCGCGACGGTAGCTGCGGCTTCCATCTGAGCGGCAGGCAAAAGCTTGCCGCTTTCAAATGAGATCAGTGTGGCGATATCAGCCTGCGCTGCCTCCACAGCGACTGCCATTTGAAGTAGCCAGTGGCTAGCATCGTCACTGATTTGGTTGGTCCAACGTAAGCGTTCAAAAGCTTCCCGCGCACTTGAAATTGCTCTCTGAACGTCATCAGAAGATACCTGCTTATAAGTTACAGATAAGGCGTGATTCCACGGTGCTGTCACGGTTTTTTCTAAAGTCCCCCGAATGAGCGCGCCAGCAACGAGATGGCCAGCCCTCCCGGTGAGAGTGAGTACGCGGTCCCTTGCTTCGTTTTCAGATGTGATGTTCATGGATTCCTAATTGGAGTTTCAATGGGATTTTCGTCGTGATTAGAGATCATCACAACTTTTTCTGAAGTCTGTTGACAAACAATTCTGCTATCGCCAAGACCGTCAGATAGGTGTTTGCACTCACGACCGTCGGCATAACGGACGCATCCACCACTCTCAAATTGTTCACGCCAAAAACGCGACAATCAGGGTCTACAACCGCAAATTCTTGTCCGGCACGTCCCATCTGAGCAGTACAGCTAAGATGCATAGTATCTTTCACGCTGGATAGAATCTCTTGGTCGTTCCGGGGCCAGCTTGGTTCACCAGTCGCTATTGTCTGAAAAGTTTCGTGGTCTACCAGTTGACGAGCACGGTCGAGTCCATCGCGAATCCGAGCTAAATCCCGTTTATCAGATAGGAAGTTCAACTCGAAATGTGGTTCCACACGGGGATCTTTAGACGTCAATTTCATACTTCCGCGAGACAACGGCTGCTCGAGTGAAACGGCAATCCCGGCAGTGTCTTTGCCAAACCAATAATTGTGATTTGTTGCCATGAGCATCATGTCGTTTCTTCGTCCGCCATCAAGTTCTGAAGTATAACGAAGCAAAATGTTGGTTGGCCTGTTACCAACGCTGGTCTGCGCAGATGGCACAATTGGCAATTCCAGGAAAGCTACCGCGTGGTCCTGAGCGCCTCTTCCGACTGGCAATTCAACAAGGGCAGCAATTTCGAGTTCTTCTAAGTCTGCAGCAGGCCCGATTCCCGACCTCATCAGTATTGCGGGCGAGCTACTCGAGCCTGCAGACAAGATGATTTCGCCCCCATTTGCGACTAGGTACTCGCCACCATCTGCATCAATGACACCTACCGCACGCGTACCGTGAAAAAGCACCCTATCGATGAGAGTCTCCCCACGAATGGTCAGATTTGCCCTGTTACGAGCCGGCTCAATATATGCGTGGTTGGTGGAAACCCGGTCCCCGTTGCGGATATTCATCGCAGCCGGTGAAACGCCCGAGCTCGCCGGATCGTTATGGTCAGGATTCCACGCATAACCAGCGTCCAGAGCAGCATCCCGAAGTGCCTTATCCACACCTCCCCATCCAGACTCGGGCTCTCGATAAACCGGTGTAGGCCCACTTCGCCCGTGCCAGGGAACATCAGGGAAGTCGTGTTCGTCTTCGATCTTGCAATAAGCATCCAGCATTTGCTGAGGCCCCCAGCCATCAGCTCCTAGTCTTTCCCATTCTGCAAAGTCATCCGGCACACCCCTGATGGCATACAAACCATTAATTGTCGAACTGCCGCCGAGCCCCCTGCCGCGCCTATATTGGAAGGGTGCTTGGCCTTTCGCCCTCGTAGCAGTGATTCCATGCCAATAAAACTCCGGGTTCAGATGGTTTTTCGGAGCTTCCAGCGCCAACCCCAGCCCCTTCGTGCGGTCTTTAAATTCCTTGGGTGTATCTGCCGCCCTATAATCAAGTCCCGCCTCAACCAATAGCACCTTGCATTCAGGATTCTCAGTTAGCCGCGAAGCAATCAACGCACCTGCAGAACCGCCGCCGACGATGATGTAATTCCATTTATTCATCCGTGTCTCTCTTTCAGTACAACCCTAAGTGCGTCGTAACTCACACATCTACACCTGCACACAGCAAAAATCTAGCACATCATTTGACTACTTTTCCAGGCGATGGTGGCCAGCATTGCTGCAATAGACGCAAACGCAAGCAGTAGCAGTGGCTCGCATCACATAATTTTAGTAAAAGTATTGACAAAGTATTTTGCTTCTGAATGAATAGAGGTAGCCAGCGGCTTCTCCGTTGTTTTGCTTTCAATTACTTACGCGACATTTACGTTGCCTGAATAAGGAAAAATTATGCGATTGAATCTTACGAGCAGACGTTCACTCAAATTTCCTCTAGTAGTCACCTCGGTTGCTGCTCTAATGTTCGCCGGATGCAGCAGCTCAGCGGCACCAGAAGAAGGCGAGGAGCTCGATCTAGCGGACCTACGAATTGAGCCCAGTCAAGAAGACGACCTTCAGGCTTTATACGATGCTGCACTGGAATCCGGTGAAACGACTATCACGATCTACGCCGGCCACCATGACGAGTTCCAGGGGATTTACGATGCCTTCGAAGCGAGGTTCCCGGGCCTGACAGTCGTCCCCGAGGTGTATGTTGGGGCGGAACTCCAGACTACGTTGGAGGCCGAACGCCAGAGCGGCAATCACGTCGTTGATGTGCTTTCTAACCCCAACGCTGATCGATATGCCGAACAAGGTTTCGCAGAAGAATATAAGCCAACCACTTTTGAAATTCCTGATTGGACTGAAGGAAAAATCAGTCCCGATCAGATTGAAGATCCAGAGGGCTTTTACCATGCACCTTGGGCGCTAATGTTCTCCTCTTCGTATAATACCGATCTCTTAGACGAGAAGGACTTACCTAGTTCGTGGCAGGACCTAGCTAGCGACGAATGGGATGGAAAGATTACCTTCATGGACCCATCTACTCCAGGCGGAACGATGACGGTGTCCACAACCCTTCTGCAAGGCGGAGTCGTCGATGAGCAATGGCTCCTAGATTTGGGCACCAACGCAAAAGTAGTTGCACAGGACCAGCTCGCATTACAATCCGTCAGTTCGGGCGAATTTCCTTACCAACCGCTCTCTGCCAGTACATCGGTCTTGAACGCTCAAAAAGATGGCGCACCGGTAGAAGTACAATTTTTCGATGAGGACAATGTTATTGCCACTGAGAAGTGGATGCTAGCTGCCGACGCCCCATCAAGTGATGCAGGAAAGTTATTTCTGAGCTATCTCTTCACTACAGAATCACAAGAAAAAGCCCTTGAATCAGGCAACTTTCCAATCAACCAAGACGAGAGTTTGGAATCACCGTATGGGTGGCCGTCACTTGAAGAAGCCTCATTTGTGGAGCTGCCCCAACAGGATCTTATGCGCGAGAAAATGACTGAATACGACGATGTATTTAAAGCGGTCACTTCAAATTAATTGCACAAACTCGCTAAGCAATTCGCTCATATAGAAAGATACGCATTCATGACTAAAAACGATCTAGCCGCAGCACTCCAAAAATTACAACAAGAAATCGAAGACCTAAAATCGGTACGGGACATCGAAGAACTCCAACAGCAGTATGTACGAGATTTAGCGGACCGTAACTGGAGTCGCGTGGCAGATGCTTATACAGACGACGCCCGCTGTGACATCCGCCAGCACGGAGTACATAAAGGCAAAGAAGCAATTCTAGGGATGTTTAAGACAGATCTCGAAGATGTAGTCAAAAGCCGAGACGCCTACGTTCTCTCATCACCGTCGATTACCGTATCCGGTGATACCGCCTATGGCGAGTGGATATGGCACCGCTTCCAGTCGGAATTCCGCACAGCATTTGGAATGATGCGAATCTGGGGCCCATGGTCAGAAGGAATCTACAAGTGCCACTACGCTCGGATTAATGGCGAATGGAAGATCAAAGATCTTTGGTTTCGTGTTATACGGCCAGATTCTGATGATGAGCTCGCAGCACTGCCAACGAACGGAGTCATCGGCGCTGGTATTTTAGACCGGGAGCCTGTGAGGGATTGATATGGCTGCAGTCCTAAATCGTTTTAGACGGGCGTTGAGTAACCCGCAGTGGAGTATCGGAGTAATCTGTCTGGTCTGCTTCGTGGCACCAGCCCTCATGATCGTCCAAGGCGCTTTCAAAACCGAAATGTTCGGGACCGGTGGTAACTACAGCGCAGAGATGTTCTTGGAGGTCATGGGTTCGTCTCGCACTCACTCAGTAGTCGTCCAAACTGTCGCTATGGGAACCGCGACGATATTGATATCGACGTTACTAGCCGTCACTTTCGCAGCAATCTATGTCAAAACTAACACGCCCTTGCGGCAGGCAGTTCCTGTCATCATGTTTGTGGTGATCGCTACTCCTGGTCTATTTCTAGCCATTGCTTGGGGCCTACTTGGAAATCAAAATGTCGGGATGATCAATGAAGTGCTTGTGGGCCTATTCGGTGACGGCGCTAACATTGTGAATACCGAGTCTTGGTGGGGTATCGTATTTGTTTCTTCGATGCGCCTTGTTGCCCTGCAATTCTTCCTGCTGCTAGGACCGTTCATGGCGTTGGATCGGTCGTTAGATGAGGCCGCTCGAATTAGTGGTGCTGGTCCGATACGGTCATTTTTCCAAATAGAATTACAGCTCCTTGCGCCTGCTATAACTGGGGCGATGATTCTCGGTTTCGTCTTATTTCTAGAATCTTTCGATGCGCCTCAAATTCTCGGAGTACCAGCGGGTATATTCGTCATCCCTACGGAAATATACGCGTACTTGTCGAATTCCACGGGTCCATTATTCGCCCAAGCCAGCTCCATCTCTGTGTTACTAATGGTCGTGTTACTGCTACTTGTCTATATCCAAATTCGAGTTCTTGGACGTCGATCATTCGTCACCGTAGGAGGGAAAGAGTCTCGTGTGTTACGGCAGAACGTCGGATCGTGGCGGTGGCTATTCACGACACTCATCGTGGTATTCACCCTACTTACAATTCTGCTCCCGATGGCTCAACTCATTCGCGTCTCACTATCGCCTTTCCTCGGTGCTACCAGTGGGTTCTCCTTAGATAACTATGAGGTTGTTCTAAACAGCACCAAGATAGTTGGCGGCTACTGGAATACGCTCGGCACAGCAATGATAGGAGGCCTGTTAGCTATGGCAGCTGCTACTGCGTTCTCGTGGGCAGCCCGTTTCAAAGCTGGGCCACTATCCAAGCTAATCGAGTATAGTCAATGGCTGGGACTGGCTATGCCTGGTTTGATTCTTGGGCTTGGAGTTCTCTGGCTATTTTTGGGGATATCTCCTCTGGCCAGTTTGTACGGTTCGCCGGTCCTAATGGTCTTTGCTCTCTTTATAGCCACTATTCCGCTAGCCAGTCGTACAACGACGGCCGCCATGGCTCAAATCCCGAAATCGTTGGAAGAAGCAGCATGGGTTTCGGGTGCTTCAAAGTATCGGGCTATCTGGGACGTAATTGTCCGTCTGATGTTACCGAGCCTTATTAGCGGTTGGCTCCTGTGCTTTATTGTCATCTCCGGGATACTATCAATTCCTCTTCTTCTATCCACACCAGGCTCAAACTATTTGGCTGTTGAGATATATCGTAACTACGTCGAAGGACAAGCACCGACAGCGGCCGCAACGGCGATACTCATGATCGGCAGCTTCCTTGCGGTAGCTGCTCTAGCATTCATTGCGAGCAAAGTAGTCGGGAAGATATCGCAAAAGCAAATGTCTTCGAAGAGTCGCCCAAATAATGATGACAAACCTAGGCAATCCTCAGCTGGTCTAAAGCCTCTAACAGACGCCAGCGACAGAAAAACTCCTGCGAAAGTCTTTACCCCCTAGTTTTCATTTCTAACGTGCATCATTGCACGAAAGGATTAGGCATGCACATAGAAATCAGTTCACTCAATAAATCCTTCAACGGCAACCACATTCTGAAAGACGTTAACTTATCTATCGAAAGAGGCGAGTTCATAACGCTGCTTGGCCCCAGCGGATGTGGCAAAACGACAACCCTAAGATGCTTGGCGGGCTTGGAGACTCCAGACCAAGGTTCGATCCACGTTGGCAACCAAGCTTTCGTACACTCGCCCAGCAAAACTTTCCTGCCGCCGCATAAACGGAAGGTAGGTATGGTGTTCCAAAGTTATGCATTGTGGCCACATATGTCCGTAGAAGCAAACGTCGGGTACCCTCTGAAACGTCAAAAAACATCCAGCCGTGACCGGCAAAATAGAGTGGCGTCAACCCTGTCAGCAGTCGGCATGGAACGGCACGCAAAACGCTTCCCGCACGAACTGTCAGGCGGGCAACAACAACGAGTGGCCTTGGCTCGAGGACTTGTATCCGCCCGAGGCGCCATGCTTTTCGACGAGCCCCTGTCGAATTTAGACGCAAAGCTTCGGATCGCAATGCGAAGCGAAATTCGCCGACTTCATGATTCTTTTGGCAACACCTCCATCTATGTCACCCATGATCAAGATGAAGCATTAGCACTTTCTGACAGAGTCATCATCATGCGTGACGGCGTCATTGAACAAATGGGGGCGCCCTACGAAGTTCACACTCATCCGGTCTCAAGCTTTGCAGCGGACTTCGTAGGATTTGAAAATATTCTCGAATGCAAACGCATCACTGACGAGAACGGTCTTAGGGTAGCCAACCTATCTGGGGGCCTTAATTTAACACTCAGCGACACAACGTCGAATTTGAGACCAGGTCATTTTGTTGCGTTTCGCAGTTCAAGTGTCTTGGTGACAGCGTCCCAAGGTCCAGGTATCAGTGGTTCAGGCACCGTTCGCGACAGTTCATTCACGGGCGAAACTCGCACCTCGATAGTCGATGTAGCCGATGACGTAGGTATCACTGTTACGGTCCCTGACTCGGTAGACGCAGCTGCTGCCTACAAACATGGAGGTAGATCCGTGCGGTTCTATGTTCCCGAAACGTCCCTAGTCATCCTTGACAGATAGTCACCTCAATATTTTGGAGCGTACCATGACCGAATTCTTATACTCTGTCGTCACTGCCCCGGGCCTGGATCCTCATACGGCTGAAGGAAAACCGACCCTTCCACCACTAGAACATTCTGTAGAAGAAATTGACAGTTTGTGTATCGAACGTAATATTGCCATACCTCTAAGAGACGGCACCCGCATATATAGTGATCTCTACCGTCCCGTTGGGACCAACCAAGATTTGCCCATTCTGCTCGCATGGGGCCCCTACGGTAAGCACAATCAGAAAGATCACTTATGGCCGACCGCAGACATCGAACCAGGCTGGCTTTCAGAATTCACTGGATTCGAAGCTCCTGACCCAGTCTTTTGGTGTCGAAATGGTTACGCCGTCGTCTATGTTGATCCTCGTGGAATGTGGCATTCCGAGGGGAACGGCGTTCATAACGGCCCACAGGAGGCAGACGACGTATACGACGCGATTGAGTGGCTGGCTGCGCAAAGTTGGTCCAATGGACGCGTAGGAATGCTTGGAGTTTCATATCTCGCAGGCATACAGTACATCGCAGCTGCGACAGCCCCTCCCTCGCTCAAAGCCATTAGCCCTTGGGAATGTTTTTCAGATTGGTACCGAGAATTTTGCTATCACGGAGGGATCCCCGAAACTGGTTTCATCCCCCGGGCTTCACGCAATATGAGGTATTCACTTTCCTATACGGAAGATACTGCCGCTACTGTCGCGAAGAATCCTTTCGTATCTGATTATTATAGAAGCCGCTATCCCGATCTTTCAAAAATAACAGTCCCAGCGTTTGTGGTTGCAAGCTGGAGCGACCACGGTCTTCATACGCGAGGCACACTGGCCGCATACGAACAGATGTCCTCAACCGACAAGTGGCTCCTTGTTCATGGACAGAAAAAATGGCGCTATTTCTATGATCCAGAAAATGTAAAACGGCAACTGACATTCTTTGATTACTACCTATTGGATCGGGGCGCGGGGCCTCGCTCTTGGCCTAAGGTCGAGTTGGAAGTTCATGATGATGCCGAATCATTCGTCACACGCACTGACATACCATGGCCGATTCCACAGCGAGTGGCGACCCGACTCTATGCGGACTTTTCTACGCAGAAATTGTGCCCGGAAGTTCCAGCAAACACCTCATCGGTGACTTTCGACCCCATGGTGAGCACATGTAGCTTGGAATTTGAATTCACAGAGGCTACACATCTTGTCGGCCCCATGCGGCTGCGGCTAGTACTGCAAGCAGACGAGGCTGAAGACGCCGACGTTTTTGTGGCGATCCGAAAATTCTCTTCCGAGGGAAATGAGCGACGTTTCGCTTTCAATGCACTATTCAACGATGGCCCGGTGGCATTGGGTTGGCTGAGAGCTAGCCATCAAGAATTAGATCTTGAACAATCGTGGGAATTACAACCCGTCCACAAACACACGTCAGAACACCCGCTTGAGGTGGGCAAACCAAAAGACCTCGATATTGAAGTATGGCCGGCGGGGGTCTCATTCGAGCCCGGAGAGAAACTAGTCATAACCATTCTCGGACGCGATTTTGTCGAGCGGGCTTCGGACCTGAACTCACCGGTTATCAGGCATACAGATACCCGCAACACCGGTACATGGACCTTACACAGTAGCAGTGATGCCCCAAGCTACATAAGCCTTCCATTATATAACCAAGTCGCATAGACCATATCGCCCAAATAGATTTTACAAGAGGAATATATGAGTAACCAAGAAGCTCAAGCAGAACACATGGTTTTGACCACTTTCATGCTCCCCGCAGGCTACCACCGAGACAGCTGGCGCCGGCCTGGCAGCCGCGCTGAAGAGCTCGGCAATCTCGACTTCGTCTACGATCTGACAAAAATGGCTGAAGACGCAAAGCTGGATGCAGTTTTCTTTGGAGACATCGTTCACGCCAACAATCTCTACCGAGGCGACATTATGATGAACGGCTTTTATGAGCCAATAAGTATCTTGTCAGCGTTGGCAGCAAGAACCACAAACATAGGACTAATCGGAACAATGTCGACCTCATTTTCCGAGCCGTATAATGCAGCGAGGCAATTTGCAGGACTTGACCATGTGTCCGGCGGCCGAGCAGGTTGGAATGTGGTCACATCTCGAGACGGATTCAAGAACTTTGGCGAAGAGGAAGCCCCTGATCCAGCCGAACGATACGAGCGCGCAACAGAATTCGTTGATATCGTGACTCGTTTATGGGACAGCTGGAGCGACGAGGCAACTCGCGTTGATCGTGATGCAGGTATATGGGTAAACCCCAACGAATTGCACCGTCTAAACCACCATGGTCGGTTCTATTCAGTGGAGGGGCCAATTAATATGCCACGCCCGCCTCAGGGACACCCAGTTATTGTCCAGGCTGGTTCATCAGGTCCAGGGATGGCACTTGGCTCCTCAGTTGCAGACATCATCTACACAGCACAGCCTCAGAAAGAAGCTGCGCAGGACTTTTACTCGGAAATGCGAACGCTTGTCAAATCCAAAGGACGTGCCGCAAACTCGATCAAAATCGTCCCAGGTATCCTCCCAATAATCGCTGATACGACTAAAGAGGCAGAGGAACTCGCAGCTGACCTAGCCAGCTACCTGGATCTGGAAGTAGGACGCAAACAGATCAGTGGCGATTTGAAGGTTGATATCGACGATGTTGATTTTGATGACCAGATTCCAGCGGAGCGTTTCTCAATGGACCCCAGCCTGGGTAGTCGTTACCATATCTTCCGGAAAAAGAGCGTCGAAGAAAAAATGTCTCTACGCGACCTTATCGTTGACAGGGCTCGGTCGACTGGTCATATGTGGTTTGCCGGGACTGCCTCCCACGTCGCCGATGTCATGGTCGATTGGTTTACAAGTGCAGCTTGCGATGGGTTCAACCTCAATTCACCCTTCAACCCAGGAGGTTTCGAAGCCATCTGTCAAAAGCTTGTCCCAGAGCTTCAGGACCGCGGCTACTTCAGACATGAATACGAAGGCTCCACCCTTCGAGAAAATCTTAAACTAGACCGTCCCTCCACCTAAGTACGCAGATTGGAGATCACTACAATGAATCAGAAAGTCCATTCGACTCAAGTAGAATTTAATCAAGATATCTTTCGGCAAGTTGTCGGGCGTTTTGCAAGTGGAGTGACAGTTATTACTACCGCCCAAGACGACGTCCCTTATGGCACAACAGCTTCCGCAGTGAGCTCGCTTTCAATGGATCCTCCTATGATGCTGATATGCCTGAACCAGAGCAGCAGTACTCACGATGTCGTCATGAACACTCGCACCTACGCCATCAATATTCTTGCAGACAACCAGCAGGAGCTGGCCATAAAATTCGGACGCAAAGGTACTGACAAATTCGAAGGTGTTGATTACTCTATTTCTGAGCATGGCAACGTTCCTCTAATAAATGGTGCTCTGGCCACCATAGTGTGCTCGGTCGTCGAGTCACCACGCGGCGGCACCCACTCCGTATTTTTCGGTAACGTCCTAGAAGCAACTTACAATGCAGGGCAACCGTTGGCATATTACCGAGGAACTTTTGGTCGATTGGAACAGGTTCGCGAGCTCGAAGCATACGCTCGAGTACGTCAGTGGATACTTACACGAAAAACGCCACTCCAAAATGAACTCAATATTGAAGAAATGATGAAATCTCTTCACGTTGATTCGAATGACATATTCAACGCGTTAGTGAAGCTCACCGCCGAGGGATTCGTAATACGCAACGATTCTGGTGCTTTCCAGACAACTCCTATCACCGTAAAGGTGAGTGACAGCCTTTATGATGGCAGAGCCACTATTGAGAAAGGCGTCGTAGCCAGCAAAATACGAGAGTTTGAGCAAGAATTTGTTGAAAATCTCATGGACATCGCTGACAGAATGGGAGAGCTTCGGTCCTCTCCGGACGCTTCTCTTGAGAAATATCTTGGTCTACATTCCGAATTTCACCAGGCCTTAGTCGCAGAATCCGGGTCATCTCAGCTCCTCGATTCATATAAACGCCTTAGCATCGCTGGTGTCTGGCGGGATGCCTGGGCCGATCAAGATTGGCGAGAAGTTCTAGATCATGCTCACCTTGTCCAGTTGGCTCGCGCTATCAAAGATCAAAATATCGATTCGGCCCTGGACGCGATCACAAAATACACAGAACAAGCCAAATTTTTCGCTCATCTTGCCATTCAAAAAAAGGGCGGGGAGGTCTAGAACTCACAACACCCTTCTCCCACCGATGGGCCCCAACCTACGGGCTGCTTCATCGTCCTGACCACTAGGAGTTGCAGCATTCACCGGTAGCCTTTTGCCAAGATTGTTTGCGCAGGTGGGCAAGCGTCCGCGCAACTATAAAAGCCGGTCCTTTCCGTTCTAGCGCTTACGCGACCCATCCTCTGGCACTATCGTTCCTACTAGAGCTGTCGGACCGTGTGGCTAGAAGCTCCTCAAAATAGTGCTATTCGTATTTCCTCAGCAGCACTCGCGCCAGGTTACATCGGAACGCATGAAGCTCACCGCAGAGCGGCGGCCCCTCTCCTGCTAACGGACCTGCCGACAAGAGCATTTTACCTTGATCTCCGCATACCCCTAAGCAGCAACTACCTGGCCAACGTCGCCCACTGCGGGGATACTGCGGCCATCACCGCGTAGTTCGATAACAGCCGCTGCCGGACCTTCCCAGTGAGAGATGGGGCGGTCCGGCAGCGGCCAGTACTGACACCGCGGAACGGGCGTGCAGATTAGTTCATGGTTTTGCGTCGACGCGAGATCTTCCACGCAGTTAGACCGGCACCAATACTGAGCAATCCGCCAACCACAAGCGTCAGCAGACCTTGAGCACCGGTATTGGCTAACGCTCCCCCGGTATTGGTCGCGTCACCACGGCTTTCTTCGGAGCCCGTGGTGCCACCACCGGAGCTGGCGCCTGGCTGATCGTCCGTGCTTTCAACGGTATCGGCAGCTCCGTCGGCTTGGTTATCGTCTCCGGCACCGGAGGTGTCATCGTCCGAGGCATCATCCTGGTCAACATCTTCGTCACCCGGGGCGTCTGGCGCGTCGTCGGCGGCTTCGGTAACTGTTACGGCCCGGGTGGCGGTTGCTTGGTTGCCGTTGGCGTCTTCGACCAGGTAGGTCAACACGTAGACGCCGGGGGTGGTGGTGTCGAGGG
>Ga0209487_1000620_pt1 | contig 31813 bp, 29 predicted proteins | sample Poulit2012_FD_187524 | JGI IMG/M metagenome (GOLD analysis project Ga0209487, IMG submission 187524) | Agricultural soil microbial communities from Georgia to study Nitrogen management - Poultry litter 2012 (SPAdes) (version 2) | ecosystem: Environmental > Terrestrial > Soil > Agricultural land...
TATCATTTGGTGGGAATGTTCAAAGGTGGGAAATTGGTTCAATTGCCGATGTTGTATGGAGAAAGTTTTATCGAAGCGTATTCAGAGATTTTATCGGAAGAAACCAAAGGTTTTTTTGATGATTTTTTCAATCATATAACCATACTACCTCCAGCTTTTGCAAAGATATTGGAAGATAAGAAACCCAAACGTCCAGTTTTGATTTAAATCAATGAATTCTAAGTTCAAATCCATTATCTTCGCAACATGATTTTAGTTACAGGTGCAACTGGTCTGGTAGGAAGTTACTTATTGTTGGAACTTTCAAAAAGAGGTGAAGAAGTATTTGCGATGAAAAGATCGACTTCATCCATTGAAGCAACAAAAAGATTATTTGAAGAGTTTTCAGATTTAGAAACTTTCGAGAAAATCAATTGGTTAGAAGCAGATTTGTTGGATGTTCCTTCATTGATTGAAGCTTTGAAAGGAATTAAAACAATTTATCATACAGCTGCAGCTGTGGGTTTCGATAAGAAAACTTCAAAAGTGATTAAAGACACCAATGTATTAGGTACTGAAAATTTAGTCAATATAGCATTGTCTGAAAAAGTTGAAAATTTGATTTTCTTCAGTTCTATTTCTACTTTAGACACATTGTTGCATGAAACTGAAATTCATGAAAATTCAAAGTGGAATCCGGAATTGAGTCATTCTGAATATGCAATTTCAAAGTATAAATCAGAAATGCAAGCTTGGCGTGGTTCTCAAGAAGGTTTAAATGTATTGGTTTTATATCCATCAATTATCATTGGAAGTTTCGACGGAAAAAGAGAAAGCGAAATGATTTTCCGTTTGGCTTCTAAAAAAACAGCTTGGGCAACAGAAGGAGTTACGGCTTATGTCGATGTAAGAGATGTTGCACATTGCGCAGTAGAATTGGCAGAGAAAGGAGTTTGGGAAGAAGGATATATTTTATGTTCGGAGCATCGTTCGTACATTGAAATTTTTAATTATTTAAGAAAAAAATGGGGAATGAATCAGGCGCGACTTATCGATAAAAAACAGTTGAATTTATTCAGGAAATTATCGATCATTACTCAATATTTCGGTACACCTTATTTAAGCAAATCCAATTATATCGCTTTGACAAATCGTTCGACTTATAGGAATGATAAGGTGAAAAAAACTTTGGATTTTGAATTCATTGGAGTAGAAGAAGCTTTGGATTTTCATTCGGAGCGATATCAATCAATTGTAAATAAAAAAAATAGAAATGGAAAACTTCAAGTCAAAACTTTATCAGAATAAATTTAATGAATCAGGCAGTGTATCTGCAAAATGTCCTTCCAACATTGCTTTGATTAAATATTGGGGGAAAAGAGAAACTCAAATCCCTATGAATCCATCTCTGAGTTTTACTTTGACAGAAAGTTTTACAGATACTGAGTTGAGATTTACTCCAAAGACTTCTGATGATTTTGATGTTGAGGTTTATCTTTCAGGAGAATTAAGGACAGACTTCGTTCCGAAAATTTTGAATTTTTTCAAGAGAATCGAGGAATTCGTTCCATTTTTAAGAAATTTTTCATTTGAAATTCATACAAAAAACACTTTTCCACACAGCAGTGGAATTGCTTCATCGGCATCCGGAATGGGCGCTTTGGCTTTGTGTTTAGTGGATTTGGAAGAACATTTAGGAATTGAATTTCAAAAAGAAGAAAAGTTAAGAAAAGCATCATTTTTGGCACGTTTAGGATCGGGCAGTGCTTGTCGTTCGATTTATCCAGGAATTACAGTTTGGGGTTCAAGTGAAATTGTAGCGGGAAGTTCTGATTTGTTTGCAGTGCCTTATCCATATGAAGTGCATGAAGTTTATGAGAATTTTTGCGACACTATATTATTGATAGATGAAGGTGAAAAAGCAGTGTCGAGTACAGTCGGGCATGGACTAATGAACAATCATACATATGCGAAAAGGAGATTTACTTCGGCCAATGAAAATTTGAGCCAAATCATCGATAGTTTGAAAACTGGAGATTTAGAAGAATTCGGTAGAATAGTGGAGCACGAAGCTTTGAGTTTGCATGCGATGATGATGACTTCCAATCCCTATTTTATTTTGATGAAACCCAAAACTTTGGAAGCGATAGAAAGTATATGGGAATTCAGAAGAGAAACATCATTACCATTATATTTTACTTTAGACGCAGGAGCCAATGTACATCTATTATATCCGCAAAAAGATAAAATTGAGATCAATCGATTCATTGAAAGTGAATTGAGAATTAAGTGTAGTAATAAAAAAATGATTAAAGATTATATGAATTAACTTTTTTCTTAAAAAGATTTTTTTATCTTTGATATTATTAATTTAATTAAGTAACAAAAACGCAAGAAAATGAAAAAAATTTTTACTCTTTTATCAGCGGCATTTTTAATGGTTGCTGTTGATGCTCAATCAACTATGACTTTGTCTCAAACAAACGACGACGTAGTTCCAGAAAGTGCTGGTATTTTGTCATGTAATGATTTCGATAATGCTATTATGAGATTATTTGATTTGTCAGATTATGGTATTACTGGTAATTTTACTCCAACTCAAGTAGATGCAGCTGCAATTATTTGGAATGGAGGTTATGCAGAAGCTACAATTTGGAATGTACCAGGCGTTGATTATCCAGAAAGCATTCCACATGAAGATTTTGTATCAACTACTTTTTATGGTTACTATGGAAATAACTCAGGCGAAAGAGTTTGGGGTTGGGTAACTTTTGAAACTTTTGATGAGATTGAAGAACCATTGACTCCAGATACACAGTTTGCTGTGGTATTAACTGGTTATATTTCAAATGCAGATGCTGGATGGGCTGAGAGTTTTGTTCCTCTACCTTCAGATGGTGGGTTTGTAAAATCTTCTTATTTCGGAGCTCCAACTTCAGGTTGTTATGCTGAAGCTGAAGAGGTTGTTTCAAGATTAGATGTTGCAGGATTCCCAGAGTATGGCTCTACTTTATTGACAGTTACTGGTGAAGCAGAAGGATTAGGTTTAATTTCTTTAGATAGCCGTGCTTTATCGGTTTATCCTAACCCTGCAACTGATGTGTTGAACATTGATTTAGGAAGCAACAAAGTTGCTCAGTCAATTGAAATCGTTAACTTAACTGGACAATCAGTTATGAAGTCAAAAGCAGTTGAGTCTTTAGACGTTAGCTCATTGGCTCCAGGTGTTTATGTTGTTAGAGTAAAAGACGCTGACAATGTAACTCACATGACAAGAATTGTTAAAAAATAATTCTTAATACAATTAAAATCTAAGGTCACTTGAAAGAGTGACCTTTTTTTATTTCCAATTTGATTGTTGTGATTGTATTTATTTAGAATTCGAACCTTTTTGTTTGACATAATGTATCGCAGCATTGAGCTCAAATCCTATCATAATTAGCAATACGTTGATGTAAACAAAGATCATCATTATCATCACCAATCCTACCGACCCATAAAGCAAATCATAATAATTGAAGCGCTTGATATAATATTGGAATCCCATCAATGTGATAAAAAACAAAACAGTTGCCATAAAGGCGCCAGGCGCCACATTCCAGATCCTTTGTTTAATATTGGTTCCATAATAATAAAGCATAATTAAAGAAGTGAAATAGAAAACAGAAGCCGATACAAAATTCAAAATCTGAATCATCGTAGGAACTTCTAAAAATGCCCCATATTCCTCTATATATCTCCAAATGAAGTTGGTGTAATAGGTGAAAATTAATTGTGCAATAATGAAAATTACAAAAAACAAAGTGAGTATTATCGAGATCATTCGATTATGAATTCCCTTTCTCTGCTTGGCGTAAACATGTTCAGAAGCATTGAAACCATTGATCAAAACCGTAATTCCATTGGATGACAATAAAATAGTGATGACGATGAAAAACCATCCTAACACTCGTTTTCCTTCTCCTCCAGCAGTTTTAGAAATGTATTCAATCACTTCACTTGTGATTCTTTCCGGAAGTATTCTCGGAATAAATTCAGAAAACAATAAAGTTTTCAATTCTGCGTATAAAGGCGCATAAGGCAAAGCGTTGAACAAGAAAATTAAAAATGGAAACAAACTAAAAAAGAATGCCCATGCAACCGCTCCAACTCTCAAACCGAAAGTTCTATTGGAAATTCCTTTGATCAGAATTTTTAATAGTTGATGCAAAGAAATACCTTCTAAAGTTGAAAACCTGATTTTCTTTGTAAAGAATTTGACGGGTTTTGCATTTAAAAAATATTTCAACTTCGAACGTTTAGCCATACTTTTGTATTCAATTCAATGGATATGAATATAACATTAATTTGCATAGGGAAAACCGATGAACAATCTTTAGAAGAATTAATTTCAAAATATGAAAAACGTCTTCCAAATCATTGGAATTATAAAAGAATCGAAATCCCAGACATCAAAAATCGGAAAAACCTTTCTGAAACACAACAAAAAGAAAAAGAAGCTGAAAATATACTCGCAAAACTCGATCCTACAGACTATATCGTTCTGCTCGATGAAAGAGGAAAACAATGGAATTCTATTCAATTTTCATCTGAAATTCAGAATTGGATGAACCAATCCATTCGACATATAGTTTTTGTCATTGGTGGACCTTATGGATTTTCTGAACAAATTTATAAACGAGCGAATTTGAAGTTGTCTCTGTCAAAAATGACCTTCACACATCAGATGATTCGTTTGTTTTTGGTAGAACAATTGTATCGAGCATTTAGTATATTGCAAGGTAAACCTTATCATCATGAATGAATTTTCTGAATTAAAAAAATCAGTTTCAAATAACTTGTCAAATTTTAAATTAAATCCAGTTCAAGCTATCTTCACTGCCTTTATTGTGATTGTAGCTCTACAATTAATTGCTGCATTTGTGACAATTCCTTTTGGGTTTATAAAAAATTTAGAACCATTGGGTATGCCTTTAGGATTTTTGATTGGTGGTTGGACAGCGATTTTTTTGTCGATTGCATATGTCAAAACAAAATGGAAATTCATTGTGGATCATCTTTTAAATCCAATCAGTTTGATGGTTTTGATCTTAAGTGTTTTGTTGTTTCTGTTCATGATTCCATTTACGGAATATGTAACTTCGATTGTCCCAACGGAAGGAATTCCCATCTTGGAAGAACTTTACAAAGTTATGAGTGGACATTTTGAAAGTATGTTTTCAAATAATTATCGAAAAATCACTGGATTTATTACCGTTTGTATTTTAGCTCCTATCATCGAAGAAATTCTTTTCAGAGGAATTATTTTGCGAGGACTTTTACAATATGGTGTTTCACCGATTATGGCCATTTTTTTAAGTTCATTTTTATTTGGCTTGGCTCACCTGAATCCTTGGCAATTTTTAGGCGCAGGTATCTTGGGTGCGATTTTTGGATATGTGTATTATCGAACCCAATCACTTTGGTTACCAGTGTTTTTACACGCTTTGAACAATTGTATTTCGTTTTTTTTCTTGATGAAATACAATTCGATGGATGTAAATGTGACAGATGTAGATAGTTCGGCTTCAGTGACAATCTTTTTTATATTAGGATTGATTTGCGCTTGGATCATATATAAATTAACAAAAAATAAACAACAATGGATTTAATTTTTGCATCGCACAACGAAAATAAAGTGAATGAAATAAGAGCCGTTTTTCCAGAAGATATTCGAGTGCTTTCACTGAATGATTTGAATTTCCATGAAGAAATCGAAGAAACGGGTTCAACTTTGGAAGAAAACTCGAAGATTAAAGCAGAAACAATTTATAGAACCACAAGAAAAAATGTTTTTGCCGATGATACAGGTTTATTTGTAAATGCTTTGAATGGTGCTCCTGGAGTGTTTTCATCGCGATATGCCGGAACTGGAAATTCATTGGACAATATGAAAAAATTATTGAAAGTCTTAGAAAATGAAACCGATCGTTCTGCATATTTTAAAACTCAAATTTGTTTGATTTACGAAGGAGAAACTCATTTTTTTAGTGGAGAAATTCATGGTCAAATCATGAAAGAAATCAAAGGTACTCAAGGATTTGGATACGATCCAGTTTTTGTGCCGGATGGATTTTCTGAGAGTTTTGCAGAAATGAACTTAGAACAAAAAAACAGTATCAGTCATAGATATTTGGCTGTTGAAAAATTGGTTAAATTTATAGAGAAAATAAAACAATAGATTGTCCATAAAACTCACCATATTAGGATTTAACTCAGCTGTTCCCAAACAGAATTCAGCTCCTACTTCACAATTATTGGAAATTTCCAATCGTTTGTTTCTCATTGATTGTGGAGAAGGAACGCAAATTCAATTGAGAAATGCCAAAGCCAAATTTTCTCGAATCAACCATATTTTCATCTCTCATTTGCATGGCGATCATGTGTTCGGATTGATTGGTTTGATAAGTACTTTTCAACTTTTAGGCAAGGAAACTCCTTTGTACATTTTCGGACCCAAAGGAATTCAAGATTTTATCATGAATCAACTGAAACATACACAAGCGAGATGTTCTTTTGAATTGAAATTTAAAGAATTGAAATCCAAAGAAAGCGAATTGATTTTTGAAGATGATAAAGTGGAAGTTCACACGATTCCGTTGGATCATAGAATTTATACGAATGGATATTTATTCAAAGAAAAAGTTAAACCGAGAAGGCTGAATATACAAGCAGTTAAAAAATTTCCAGAAATTGAAGTCTGCGATTATAACAATTTGAAAAATGGAAAGGACTACGTTTTAAGCAATGGTGAAGTGATTCCAAATGAAAAATTAACCTTTGATCCACCGCGTTCATTGAGTTATGCTTTTTGTTCGGATACGCGTTATAAACCGGACATTGTTCCGATGATTAAAAATGTGGATTTGCTATATCACGAAGCTACTTTTTTAGATGAATTAAAAGAAATGGCAGTTTATACCGGACATTCGACTGCTAAAGAAGCCGCGATGATCGCAAAACAAGCCAATGCAGGACAATTGATCATTGGACATTTTTCGAATCGATACAATGATTTCAGAGTTTTGAAAGCTGAAGCAGCTGAAATCTTCGAAAACACTATTTTACCGAAACAATTAGGCGTTTATGAAATCAACGCTGAAGAATAATCAAAACCATCTCTTATGAAACTCAAAATTACTTCAATCCTTGGTAAAGCTGCTCAAGCGATTAACAGATATCCATTCACGCTTTTTTATTCATTATTGATGACTACGACTGCGATTTATTTGGCGGAAAGTGATTATTTAAATATGGAAAATAATTTCATTGCGTTGAAGGTTCTGATCGTCTCTTCTCTTGGAATTTCTCTTTCTTTTGCTTTGAAAATGTTGACTCAAAGAAATCGGAAATTCAAATTTTTCGAATTTTTATCGATTTTATTTCTCTTGGGATATTATTTTATTTTGCCGAAAAATGAAGAAGATTTCACAGAAGTTTATGCTTATTTATTGATTCCAACATATATTTTGGCTCATTTATTAGTAGCGATAGTTCCTTATTTAAGTCGAGGAGAATCTGAGATTAAATTTTGGGAATACAACAAGAAACTATTTATCAACTTCTTTCTAACCATTGTTTTTACTGGAGTTTTATGTGGAGGAATCGAATTAGCGATTTTGGCCGTCGATCATCTTTTTAATCTAAACTTCAAATATTTAATTTATTATGATACTTTTCTGTTTTTTCTGATTTTCGGAAGTACTTTCATTTTTACTTTATTCAATATCGATGGATTGTATGAGCTTGAAAAGAAGGTTGAATATCCAGTGGTTTTAAAGTTTTTCGCTCAATTCATTTTGATTCCATTGTTGATTATATACTTGGTCATACTATATATTTATTCGCTTAAGATTTTGTTCCAATGGGAATTGCCGAGAGGTTGGGTAACTTATTTGGTTTTAGCGTATTCCATTTTGGGGATTTTTGCTTTGCTGTTGGTGCATCCACTAAAAGAACAAACCAACAAATCTTGGGTGAAACTCTTTAGTCAAATATTTTATTTCAGTCTGATTCCTTTATTGATTTTACTTTTCGTGGCTATTTTCACAAGATTATTGGAATATGGATTTACTGAACCACGATATTTCGTATTGTTATTAGCGGTTTGGATCAGTTTGATATTTTTCTATTTTGTATTTAATAAAAAGGCAAACATTAAATTTATACCTATTTCACTTTTTGTTTTTGGATTGTTTGCATTGATTTTTCCTTTTTTAAACGCTTTCTCTGTATCGAAAAATAGTCAGAAAAAGGAATTGGTTAAAATCCTAACTGAAAATAATTTACTTAAAGATGGTAAAATAAACTTTAACCAAACTGTTGAATACACTTTGGTCAACGAGTTAGAAGATAAATTCGATTATTTGGATGAACGAAATGAAAGGGATTTTTTATTGAAATTTATAGTTGATGAGCAAGCTGAAAAAGCACTTGTAAAAGATTTTAGGTTTTGGAGTTTCAATGCTAAATTCGATAGTGTTATTTATGAAAAAAACACAGGAAAATCTCAGTATACTTCACTTAGGAATTTAAAAAATTCTTATGAAGTCGGAAATTTTGATCAAGTAATTTCATCTAATGCGATATCATCAAATAATTTTAAAATCAACGAAGATGAATTTAAATTTATAACAGATGAAAATCAATACAAAGTGGTGATGAACCAAAAGGATTCTATCGATTTAATGCCTGAAATCAAAGAGTTTTTTGAGGATCAAATGCATGAAAATAATATGGTTGATGATCTATCTATTGATTTTGAATTAGGAAAATATAAGTTCAAATTAGTTTTTAATCATATTAATTTTTCTTCTTATAGAAATTCGGCTACTTACTTTTTTAACGAAATGTATCTTTTAGTGAAATATTAATCACAACTATTTATATTTTCATTTCTTAGACTTTTTGATATTACCTCCAATTTGTATAAATTGCAGAGTAACACTCTAATTGAAACTAAAACTATGAATGACTTTTTATACGCTTTTGTATTTTTTACAATACTTAATTGGTCTTGCGAATCTTCCACTCAACCACAAGATAAAGTTGTTTCTACAACTCCTACTTCTGATTCTTCTGAAGCTTTGGCTTGGTTGATTTCGATTTTTGAATGTGAAAATGAAGAATTTAAATTTTGTTTTCCTGATGAAGAAAAAGTTCTAACCCAAGACTTTTATCAATTTTTGATCGAATCCAATCAGTTTCACATCGATAGTTATGAATTGAATTCTATCGATAAAAATTATTTAGAAAATAAGCTGAAAAATAAATGGCCAAACTATAAAATTTCCAAAGAAGAAACTTGGCCTTTTGGAAGAGGAAATGGTGATGTGAAATATTTAGAAAAAGTCGAAATTGAGCCTTTAGGTAATAAGAAATATTTTGTTAGAATTCAATATTCAGATGATTTTTCGACCGATAATGAGGTAGAATTGATCAAAACAGAAAATGGCTTTCTGATTGATTTTATAGAAACTAAATATGAAATTTTGTTGAATGAATCCGATCAACAAACTTCTTCAAACATCGAAAAATTCACTCAAAAATGGACTTGGACTTATAAAAATGAAGCCGTAGATAATTTGCTCGATACCTATGAAGGTGAGATGTCGGCATATTATAATCCTGATACAAGAAAGTGGTTATTTACCAAAGAATCTTATGGAAACAGCGGTGATATGGTGAATTGGGTGATTGGAGATTCAAATGGTGAATTTGTTTTTTCCTTTCAATCTGTTCATCCTGCGGAACCTTATTCAACAATGAATTTCACTTTGGAAAAACCTGATTATATTTTTTCGTTAGAAGAATTGTATAAACCTTTGAACAGCACAAAAGTATTTAATTCAGGGTCAGAATTTGGAGAAATTTTAGGAGTAGAATATGAGAGAATTTATCCGAAAAATACAATCAATTCAACTCGTGTGTTTCTTGGTGAAACTCAAGCCGATATGACAGCATTTTATGGATTCAATCAAATTGATTCCGAGACAAAATTGCTTTATACATTTGATTTGGATAAAAAGAATTTTATTTATTTAGAAGAGAAAACAACTTTAGGACATGATGAAAAGAAAATCGAACTCGATTTTAAAGGAATTTCTAAAGTTGATAAAATCATCGAACTCAAATAATAGATTTGAATTTTTTCATTTGATTAAATAAGGGTGAGATTTTTCAAAAATTTCACCCTTGATTTTTTATAATAAATTCAATAAATCTTGTCGTTTTATTTTGTTGCTTTCGGTTCTTGGGAATTTTTCAAAGAAATATATTTCTTTCGGATATTCATATTTATCCAATAAATTTTCAGGAAGATTGATTTCAAATTCCTTGCTTTCAATGATTAAAATTAATTTCTCGCCCAAAATTGGATCAGGAAGTGAACTTATAATAAACTCAGCGTTTATAATTGGTTTGAGCTTTTTTTCGATTTGCTCTGGTATCAGTTTTATGCCACCCGAATTGATCACATTGTCAAATCTTCCCAACCATTTGAATGCATTTTTATTTTTGATTTCTACTATATCGTTTGTGATTATTTCTTCTTTGAAATATGGCGTTTGAATCACCAAACAATTTCTTTCATCTTTACGAATTTGAATTTGATTCAACACTTTGAAATATTGCTCAGAAATTTGCTTAAGACCAATGTGAGTAATGGTTTCCGTCATTCCATAAGATTCGTAACTCACGGTTTCTAATTTTAATAATCTTTCTCTTAATACATTGGACAAAGGTGCACCACCTATCAAAAGAGTGTTGATTTTATTCATTTGTTGAAATGATTTCTCAACTTGCATAGGAGTTAGTGGAGCAAAATCTACCTCATCAATTGAACTTAAATCAATAGTGGCTTTAGGTTGCATACAATAGAGTTTCAACTCGAGTTCTATGGCTCTTACCAACATCATTTTTCCAGCAATAAAGTTTACAGGCATACATAACAAAGCTGTTTTTCCTTTGGTTAAATCGAAAAAATCTCCAGTCATCTGAGCACTTAATTTCATGGCAGATTTAGGTAATTTTATCGGACTTGGATTTCCTGTTGATCCTGAAGTATGCGCAATTATAAAATCAGCATCGGATTTCCAATCTTCATAAAAGTTCTTTATTTCTTTTTGCCATTGAATCGATTCGTCGAATGTATCGAATTTTTGTTTTGAAAAATCTAAAACTATCATTGCTTATAACTTTCTCCTGCTTTAATTTCTGTTGACAAATAATTGTTGTTGGGCGGAATCGGGCAATTGTAATAATTGCTGTAGGCGCAATATGGATTGTAAGCTTTGTTGAAATCAACGATCAATTCATTGTTGATAATATCGGTTGTTTCAAAATCCAAATAACGTCCGCCACCATAAGTTGTTTCTCCATTTGTGTCGTCCATAAACGGAAGAAAAAGGTGATTTTCGTATCCTTCAATCGGTGGATCTGATGCGTATATGCTCAATGAATGCTTTTGTTGATTCAATTCAAAATTCAATTTTCCATATTCTTTATAATATTTGATTTTGTTGGCTGAAGTTGGGAAAGCAATGGTTTTTTGACTTTCTGAAGGAGTAAATTGAGCTTTGACAACATAATTTAAGTCGATAGGAAAAAAACTTATGCCTTGAAAATCGTCGATTTCATCTTCTTTTAAAGGAGTGGTATCAGGATTTTCCCAATTTGATTTTAAATCCAATTGAAATTCCATGATCTCAGTGATTAAACTTTTCTGCTCATCCGATCGATTGCTCAAATTTTGAGTTGAACACGATGAATTGATTAAAATAATCAATAGCAACAATAAATATTGTTTTTTCATTCTTTAAAATTAAATATAAAATAGTTTATCACCTATGGTTTTAAGTTTCGATTCAAAGTTATTTTTGAACAAACTTCCTGTTCCTAAACCTTGAGGCATCGGGTTTTCTAAGGTGAAAGTCCATTGAGCAATTGCATTCAAACCTATATTTCCTTCCAAAGCAGAAGTGATCCACCATCCGATATTTAATTCTTCAGCTGCATCTATCCATTCTTGACTACCTTTCCAACCACCGATCAAACTCGGTTTTAAGATGATGTATTGAGGTTTGATTTTTTGGAGTAATTCGATTTTTTTGTTCAACTGAGTCACTCCAATCAATTCTTCATCCAAAGCAATTGGGGTAGGTGTAATTTGACAGAGTTCTGCCATGTTATCGATTTGTTTGGATTTGATAGGTTGTTCGATCGAATGAATTTCTAATTCAGCCAATTCATTCAAGACAATTTTTGCTTCTTCAAACGAAAACGCTCCATTGGCATCGACTCTAAGTTCTAAATCTTGAGAAGAGAACTCATTTCTGAGTTGTTTTAGAATTTCTCTTTCTTCTTTCCAATTGACGCCAATTTTCAATTTAATACATTTGAAATTATTTTCTAATTTATCTTTGATTTGTTCTTTCATAAAATTCAAATCACCCATCCAAATCAATCCATTGATAGGAATTCCGACTTTTCCGTTGGTGAAGTCAGATTCAATTAAAATTGGCGAATATGAATTATGATTTTCTGGTTTTTCAGATGCTTTCAATGCTTGTTCTAAACCAAACTGAATGGAAGGAAATTCTCTGAGTTCTTCCCACCAATTTTCGTTCGATGCATTGAAATTTTCACAAGTTGATTTTAGAATTTCTTCATAATTTTCAACATCGTCATGACTTAATCCTCTAAACAAACCAGTTTCACCAAAAAATGTCAATCCATCTTTCATGATTTTTATCATGAAAGTTTCTTTTTCTGTCAAAACACCTCTCGAAGTGCCGCTTGGTTTCTTTAAGATAAGGTTAAGTTTATTGTAAGATAGTTGCATACGTATTAAATTTTTGTGTTGATCGCCCAAGTTGTGAAAACTATTCTATTTTTGTACAAAATTGTAAAAATTAAATTTAATGAGAACGAATTTACTAATTCTGCGATCATTGGTGTTTGTCCTTTCGGGGATTATATATGCACAAACAATGGGTTCGGCAGCAATGAATTTAAGTGACTCTCAAAACAGAGTTAAACTAAAGGCTTCAGAAGCTTTGAAGCTTGAAAAAAATGTGTTTCAAGGCAGTTTTGCGCCTGATTTTAATTTAGAAACTACTTCAGTAGATGAAACGGTTTGTTTCTTAGATGATTTTTCTGACATTGTGAACGGACATAGCAATGATCATAATGGTTCAAATTCACAATGGAATGGAAATGATGATTTCCCAACTGTACAAAGAGCTTTTCAAGCCGGAGGAGCAGTAAAATTAGGTACAGGATCAAAAATAGGATTCATCGAATCGAGAGATTTGACTGAAGTTGAAGGTGATATTACCGTAAATCTTATGGTAAAAGGATGGACGAATGTAGAGGGAGATTTAATTGTAAGCATAGACGGACAATCAGAAACTCTTTCTTATACAGCTGTAATGGCTGACGATTTTGAAATGATTACAGCAAGTTTTGAGGGCGTAACTGCAGGTTCGAATTTGAAAATTGAGACTTCTGCAAAAAGAGCATTTATTGACAATGTAGAAATTATTTGTGAGGAAGAGGCAGTGGTTGAAGGATGTTTAGACGCACCTTACGAACAATATCCGGGTGCAGTTTATCAGCCAGTTTGTGTTGGAGTTGATGAAATGATAGTACTTGATGGATGGTCTGGAGAATATTCTTTAGTTGCATTAACTTCAGGTGTTGATTATACTTTCAAAAGTTCAATAACTACCGATTATATTACAATTTCTAATGCAGAAGGAACAGAGGTTTTAGCTGTAGGAGAAGGTGTGGTTGAGTTTACTGCATCAGCTGATATGGAAGTGAGATTCTATACTCATGTGAATGATCAGTGTGAAACGGATTTAGAGAATCGTGCAAGAATTGTATTCTGTGGTGAAGTTGTAGTTGTTGAAGAACCGGATTTTGAGTGTTTGAAAGGCAATGGACTTGCAGACACTGAAATCGAGGATGGTTACAATATTACAGAAGAATCTGAATTTGGAGTGGCAAGTAAATTTGTAGTTGATGAAGGAATGGAAATGGAAGTTCATCAAATAACACTTGACGTTTTAACTTTATCGAACATAAGCAATTCAACGATCAATTTAAGAGAAGATTTATCTGGTACACCAGGTGAGATCATTGAAACTATTACAATTCAGCCAACTGAAGCAATCGTACATAGCGTATTATTTGGTTACTCAATTTATCATTTGGTTTATGATTTAGATGGACCGATTGTTCTTGGAGAAGGAACTTATTGGATTGAACCGTCTTTAACGAGTGAAGCAAACAATGAAGTTTATTGGGCGCTAATTCCAAGTTCTTCAACTGAAGCAAATTTATTTCTAAGTGATGATTTTGGAGAAACTTGGGTTGAGGATGATGAAAACTTTAGCACAATGTTCTTTGTTGCTGGGGTATGTGCTGAAGCGACTGAAGAACCAGAAGATTGTGAAGCAGTTGATGTTCCTTATGTAATGGACTTTGAGACAGCGATAGTGCCAAATATGCCAGATTGTACTTCAGTAGAAAATGCTGGTAGTGGAAATAATTGGGTTACCACAGATGAAGCTATTGGAGATTTTACAGGAATTTATTTAAGTTACGAATACAATTCTTCTAACCAAGCAAACTCATGGTTCTATACGCAAGGGATTAATTTGGAAGCAGGTGAGAGTTATAAAGTAACTTATGATTATGGTTCACGAGCAGCAGCAGCTTTCCCTGAGAATCTAAGAGTTGCATACGGTACAAATGCAGAGCATACATCTATGACGACAGTATTGGCCGAACATGTTGGTATTTTGACAGGAGGAGATGCGATTACTCACGAAGTAGTGTTTACTGCTGATGCAAGTGGTGTGTACTATTTTGGTTTCAATGCGTTTTCAGATGCAAACAAATGGTTTTTGTATTTAGATAATATTTTGATAGATCAAACAGATGAAGAACCAGAGCCTGAGCCAGAGCCACAAGATCCATGTGATGAAAAGGTTATCATGGAATGTGGTGTAGAGTACACGGCTGATTTGGTTCCAAACGCAGGAGTATGGACAAACTATACAGATGTAACTTGGGATTATAACGGTTCAGAGCAAGTATTTGAATTTACTGCTGAAATGACTGGAGACTATGAGTTCATTTTAGATGAAGGAGCAGCTGACGTTGACTTCTTTGTAATGGATGCTTGTAGCAATACTGCAAATAACTTGATTGGAGGTTATTGGACTGGAGAAGTGAATCAAACGCTTTTCTTAACAGAAGGACAAACGATTTATATCATTGCTGATTTGTTCTCAAGCTCAACTCCTTCAACTGTTAGTATTCAAGTAAACTGTCCTACAGAACCTTTCGAATTGACTTGTGAAGACAACTTCGTAGCATCTAACAACTTAGAAAACGGATTGTTCTTTGGTGGTGATTCTAACCAACGTTTAGCTATAGATGTTATTGTAGGTGACGAAGGATTTACAGTTTACGGAATGGATTTAAATATTTTCACCGATGGAAATACAGATTTAGATTTCTATTTCACTATTTACGAAGATGAATCAAACTTACCAGGAGCTGTTTATAATGACAATGGATTTGGTAATGTTTATTCGACTGAATATGTTGGTGATGCATTCGGATTCGATGTTTACAACTATGTAGTAGCATTTGATACTCCAGTAACTTTCGAAGCAAATACCAAATATTGGATCGAAGTTGAAACCAACGGAATTGCTTGGGAAGCAACAGAAGTAAACTCTTTCGGTTCAGGTTTAGCATTCGCAAATGACGGAGTGTTTGGTGAATGGACAAGCGGAGGCATAGACGAATTGGTTTATAGCTTAGTTTGTGAGGAGTTAGGAGTTTCTGATTTAAGTTCATTTGACTTTGCTTATTATCCAAACCCAGTAAGAGATGTATTGAACATTACTTCACAAAAAGCTGTTGAATCAGTTGAAGTGTACAACTTAACCGGTCAAAAAGTAATCAACGAATCTAAAGTTAACCAAGGACAAATCGATGTTTCGAAATTGTCAGCTGGAACTTATGTATTCAGAGTTACCTTAGAAGAAGGACAAGTTGAAACCTTTAAGATTATCAAAAGGTAATTAAACAAGTTTTGATTATAAATAGAAAGCCTCGGGAAACCGGGGCTTTTTTTGTTGTGGATGTTTTTGTTTTGCTTAACTCATCGAAAGTTTCCCATTCCATTTTAATTGTAAATTTAATTATCCGTTTGTAAACGGCTAATACTCTTTTAGTTGATTTTTTTTTAATAGCTTTAAAAGAAAATTAACATTTTTAAATATTTTTTTTCAACAGACGTATTCTGACGTAGTTAAGATTTATATTTGAAATTAAATGAGAAAATTATTTACTAAATGAGATTTAAAATCGAACTGTATAGAATTGAGGGAGATAAATTACCCATCAATTATCAATATCCGCTAAGTGCTGCGATATATAAAATATTGGCAAAGGGGGATGCTGATTATGCACAGTTTCTTCATGAAAGTGGTTATGGAAAGGGGTATAAGTTTTTCACTTTTTCTGATTTGAAATTAAAATTCAAATTAGAGGGTGATCGCATGCAGCTTTTGGAGGATAAACTCAGTTTTTACATACATTTTCATTTGCCTGAAGCATCGCGAAATTTTGTTGAAGGCTTATTCAAATCTGAAGAAATAGTCATAGCCGACCAACGTTCGCGTGTGGTTTTTAAAGTGCAATCGATACTTTCGACCGATAATTCACTGAAAAAATATGATTTAAGAGAGCTGATTAAAATTACAGTCAAGCCAACTTCGGCTATCGTAACGGGTATTAAAAATGAAAGAGATTATTACGATTATATATTGCCTGATCAAAAAGAATTTCTAAACAGTTTAATTTTTGGATGGCGCAATAAAATCAAAGATGCATTTGATGAAGAAATTGCAGAACAAGCGATTTTAGGAATTGAAGTGGAGTTTTATAAAAATCCCTTTCGAACGAGATTAATTCACATCAAAGATGGAAGTCCGTCAAAATCTAAAATCAGAGGAAGTTTAAACTACAAGCTACATCTTACAGCAGAACGTAGGTTTATAGAACTCATCCTAAACGCCGGCTTAGGTTTGTATTCAGCACAAGGCATGGGGAGTTTAGAAGTGGTGAGTGAAGGGGTGAAAGAAGGTAATTTAGGTGAAAAAATGGATAGTAAAAAATAATAGAGATGATAAAAGAACTCGTTAATTTTTCGAAATCACTCAGTGAGGATTTCAAATCATTAGGGAAAAAAACAAAAGAAGGTCTCCACATTTTGTTACAGGCAAAAGAAAATGGAGAGATTAATTCAACTGCTGATACAATTCACTTTGAATATTATAATAAAAAAATTGATGAAGTATCTCCGTTTTTAAAAAAGTGTCTTCAACTACAGGAAAATGCTTGGATGATTGATACAAACAAATGTTTAGATACTACAACTCGAGCTATTCATTCTTGCAGTCCTTTTAGTGTAGGAATCAAAAAAGATAATTTGATCGGAGGAAAAAATTATGAAAAAAGAAAGAGTGAAGGTAAGAGCTTGGTTTATGATAGTTTTGATAATTATTTTGAAAAAGCAGCAGATCTTTTAGAAACAGTAGAAAATGAATACATAATTAATGTCTCAGAATCTTTTGCATCTTTTTTTATTAATAAATCATGGAAGGTAGTTTTAGATGATATTGAAAATCAAAGAGCAACAAAATATGATTTAATCCAATCTAAAATAGAACATCTTAAAGAAAAAAATAAACAAATAAAAGATAAAGTTAACAAGGCAGTTATTCAAGAACAAATAGAAAATTTAGAAGAAGAAGCTATAATATTTCAGCCTTTGTCAGATGGCGAATATATTATTTTTTATGTTGATGTAGGTATTGAGTTTTATAAAATGACTCATACTAAATATTTGGACGAAAGATTATTTAACACATCAAAATATAATACTAAACCTAATTCTGAAGGTTTAATTTATGGCACAAGTGATTTCATGAACACTTTTAATGCCAAGATGCCTTTTTTAATGCATCAATCTGCCACTTTCGATATTCCTAATCGTATATCAAACTTAGACGCAATAGCATTATTTGAATTTGAAGATGTACTTAAGAATAAAACCTTACCTAATCCTTTACCCGTTTTTGTTTATAAAAGTGAGTTAAGAGAAAAAGTAATTGCCTTATATGCAGAAGGAAGAAGAAACTTTAGGGATATCATCGAATCCCTTTATCAAAGTTATAAAGATGATTTTCAAAATTATTATTTGCTGAATTGGTCAAATACAAGAGATGGAATTGTTTTTAATGATTTTGATTTCGTACCCAAATTTGATTATGAATTGAAAAACGGCGAAGGTATTCCAATTCAAAACTTTTTTGAAATAAGATCTAAGGAAGACAAGGGAATGAAATATTATGGTGAATTGAAAAATGTTTTTGAATTAGAAGATAGAGTTTTTAAAAGTCTAATTCAAAATAAATATCATCGGGTTAACTACTTTTCCGAGTTTAAAACCGATGAGTATGAACGAATGCCGTTGACTTTTTTATCATTCAGCAAATATCGAAAAGCAATTTATGATTATGTCTATAAATCCAATCGTAATGCTATAGGAGGTAAAGAATTCGATGAATTGATTTTTAATTCCATTTTAGATGATTTCAAAAAAGCTAATGAGTACGGCATTAAGGATAAATTAAATTATTGGTATAGTCTCTATAATTTTTTTCATAAAAACAATGTAAATATGGCAAGTAAACTAAAAGAGTATCAGGAATTTGTTTCTGATCTTATCGAAGGGAAAGCAGATCTCGATCAAGCTGCTGATGAACACTTTGCTTTTGCAGCAGGACAAGTAATTTATTACTTACTCAGTAAAAGCAAAAGTGAAGATACCAGTTTCAGGTTGATGGAACCTTATCTTCAAAAGACGAATTGTAAAGCACTGCAAGAGAATATAGCAGATGATTTTACTCGTTATAAACATGAGAATTTTTCAAGAAACTTTGAAAATGTAGCAGCATTTGTTTTAAGCTATAAAACTGATCAAAACTTAAAAAGATTGCAACCACAACTGTTATCAGGCTTATTCGCAAACAATCAACTATTCAGTAATATTAATAAAAACGAAAATCAATAAATTATGGAACAAGAATTCAACAACCGAGTGTATGGCTTCGTAGTCATTAAATCAATTAACTCAAATTACAATGCAGATTTCTCGGGTCAACCAAGAAAGCTTCCTAACGGGAAAGTATATGCAACCGATAAAGCATTGAAATATTCAATACGTAACTTTTGGAAAAATGCATTAGGAGAAGATGTGTTTTATTTTAAATCTCTTACAGAAGATATGTCTCCAAGAACATTAGATGAAACTTATGAAATGCACTTTGGAAAAATGCAAAGCAAAGGAGCAGAATTGCGAAAGGAAATCTTAGGTAATATCTTAAAGAAATTAGATGTTAAACTTTTTGGAGGTACTTATGCAGGAAAAACAAATATATCAGTGCATGGCACTTGTCAAATAACACATGGAATCAATCGCTTCCCAGAAGACGTTATTTATTCAGAACAAATAATGTCACCTTTTAGAAATCCTGGTGATAAAAGTAAAGATAGTACGATGACTACTTTAGGAAACCAATCAAGGTTAGAAGAAGGTCATTATGTTCATCATTTTTCTGTCAATCCAAAAAATATCGAAGAGGATGTCAAGAGAGTAGGTGGCGAAGGCTTGACAAATGATGATATTGATAAACTAAAAGAAGGATTGCGAAAAGGAGCAAGCTATTATGATAGTGCAGCTAAAGCAGGAACAGAAAATGAGTTGTTGTTTTGGGTACAATTGAAAAAAGATTCAAAAATGGTCATACCGTCTTTTATAGAGTTTGTAGATATTAACGAAGAAGGTGTTATTGATTTAGCAAAAGTAAAAGAATATTTAGCACAAGATCATATTGCTAATGAAATTGAAGCTGTTGAGATTTACTATAATCAATCCGTTACAGAAGTAATTAACACTCCAGATCAAGCGGTGTTTACTACCATTTAAATTTTCAACTTATGAAATTAATCTCTTTTGATATAGAAAGTAATTTTGGATTTTTTAGAAAACCTGAATCTAATAACACCCTAAATGTTTCATATAATATGATTCACCGTCCTGCAATATTAGGCATATTGGGTGCAATCATTGGATTAGAGGGTTATAAAGAAAAGGGAAAGTTTCCTGAATATTATAAACGTTTGAATCATTTGAAAATTGGGATAACTCCCCTGAATCACGAACAGGGGAATTATCTCAAAACACCCATAAAATATTCAAATACTGTGGGATATGCCAACAAAGGTGCTACATTTTTGACAGAAGAACTTACATTAATAGCTCCTAAGTATAGAGTTTATTTACTTTTAAATCTCAATAGTGATGATGATACTTCTTTGTACAATAGTTTAAAAAGTAAAAAAACTGAATTCATCCCTTATTTTGGTAAAAATGAATTTACAGCTTGGTGGGATAACTTTATAGAATATGAATTTTCTTTGGTAAATTCAGAAACTCATCTGTCTGGGAAATTGGAAACTCTTTTTGTAAGAAATCAAATTGTTAAGGAAAGTATTGCAGAAGATAATTCAAGCTTCTTAGATCTTTTGGATACTGACGATTTTGACGAAGTTCCATTTATGTATTTCGAACGATTGCCAGTAGATTTTGATATGGATTTGATTCAGTATCAAATGGAAGAAATGGTTTTCACCAATTATAAAATTAAAAACTTACAAAACCTTCCTGATTTATATTATTTGAAAAATTCAAATCACTATGTCCAGCTCATTTAAGTCAACTTGTGAAATATTAGAGCTTTATTCTAAAGAATATGCTATCAATAAAGTTTTAACAAACTATCAAGATTATTGGGCACATACGGCAAATCAATTTACCAATACACCTGAGACACTTGAAGAGCATTTGGATTTAGTACAAAATTATTTAAATAAAATAATCAAAAATCATGGTTTAGATGAAGTGATCGATTATTTAATTTATAAATATTTAAATGAAAAAGAACTTTATTCTTCAAAGCTTGGAAATTGGGTGAAGGAAGTCTTTATTCATGCAATTGTATACCATGACCATGGGAAAATTAACGAAAGATTTCAGTCAGAAAAAATGCGAAACTTTTCTTTTAAACAAAAGGAAAATCCCGAAAATGGAATCGAATCACAACACTCAACATTAAGTGCTTTTATTTTTTTAAGTCACAAACTAAACGATGCCATTTATCATTTTAAAAACAAAGAATTAAACTGTGCTATAACCATTACATTTATATTATCATATCCTATTTATAGACATCACAGTTATCATTTAAAAGATGATTTTTGGCATAAGTTAACCAATGAAAGCAAGCGAGTAGAACAATTGAAAGACTATCTGAGTTTGTTTAAAAAGCAGAATACTAATCCACAAATCCTTAATCTGATTCAAAATATTGATAAGTTAATTGCTCGAGGAGAATTTAGAAAATTTGAAAACTCATATGCTCTGTATCAATTAATTCGATTAAACTTTTCTTTGCTAACGACTTCAGATTATTTAGCCACAAATGAATTTATAAATCAATTCGAAGTAAATGATTTTGGAATATTAACTCGATCAAGAATAATTCAACTGTATGAAAAAGTAACACAAAGAGAATGGGTTGATGAAGAAAAAAGCAAAAGGAATTTTAACAAAACAACCTATGATCAACTGGAAAGCTTAGACTTAGAATCAAAGCCTAAAGAAAAGAAAGGAGAAAACCTAAACTTGTTGCGCCAACAAATGGCAACTGAAGCAGTTCAAAATATTCGAAAAAATACCGATAAGAACTTGTTTTATTTGGAAGCACCTACCGGAGGAGGTAAAACAAATATATCCATGCTTTTAACTTTGGAGTTGTTGTTGGCAAATAAAAATTTAAATAAAGTTTATTATGTTTTTCCTTTCACTACACTAATTGATCAAACTTATAAAAGTCTAAAAGAAAGCTTAGGACTTTTAGATCAAGAGATTGTAGCTTTACATTCTCGTGCGTCTTATGGCCAAGAATCTGATGGTGATGAAGAAGATGCTGTTTATGGATCAGAACAAAGAAATTATATCAATAGATTATTTGTAAATTATCCATTCACTTTGCTCTCTCACGTTCGTTTTTTTGATTTATTAAAAACAAATATTAAAGAAGAAAATTACTTACTTCATCGGATGGCTAACTCAATAGTTGTAATCGATGAATTACAATCATATAATCCAGATCATTGGGACAAGATTTTATATTTCATAAAAAAATACGCTAGTCTTTATAACATCCGCTTCATCTTGATGTCGGCTACTTTACCAAAAATAGCCGATCTGAAAATTGAAGGTTTAGATGACGAAGATGTGATCTATCTTTTGTCTAACGCTAAGAAAGATTATTTTAATAATATCAACTTCTCAGGTCGAGTTGCTTTTGATTATTCATTAGCTGATGAAAGGATTTCTTTAGATGTTTTAGCCCAAAAAGTGTTAAGCGAATCGAAAGAATATTCAGAGATAGATGGAGGAGCTTCAAAACCAAAAGATAGTGTTTATACTGTTATTGAATTTATTTTTAAAAATGCCACAACAGTATTTGAAAGGGAAATCCAAAAAATAAATGATGGTTTTTTTGATGAGATTTTTGTATTGTCTGGGACTATACTTTCTCATAGAAGAAAATACATTATCAATTATCTAAAAAACAAGAAAAACAGATCGAAAAAGATTTTATTAATTACCACTCAGGTTGTCGAAGCAGGAGTGGATATTGATATGGATTTGGGCTTTAAAGATAGTTCATTACTTGATAGTGATGAGCAATTAGCTGGCAGAATAAATCGAAATGTAAATAAGAATAATTGCAATTTATATTTATTTAATTATAGCAAAGAAAGTTTTATTTACGGTAAGGACTTAAGATATGAATTGACAAAACAACTAAGTCAAGCCGAAAAGGAAAATATTTTAAATACGAAAGACTTTGATTATTTATATCAGAGAGTTATTGATTTTAAAAATAAAAGAAATGTAGATTCAAACTTTGTAGGAATCAATGACTATATAAATAAAGTTGAAAATCTACAATTTCAATCTGTAGCTGAAGAGTTTAAGTTGATCAATCAAGAGAGTTTTAGTTGTTTTATTCCAATGCGTATTCCAGTTCTAATTGATGGAGAAAATGAAAATGAAACCGGGAATTTTAACAAAAGCGAATTAAACTTTCTTTCTGAAAACAATATCTTTCCTGATACTGACAATAAAATTTGTGGGGAATTAGTATTCGAATTATATCTAAACCTCATACAATCTTCACAACCTTTTTTCGCGAAAAGAATTCAATTAAAACAACTTCAATCTATATTATCTAAATATGTTTTTTCACTTTTTGCTTCTGAGAAAACAAAGACTAAACTTATCGAGTTCATGGATATAGAGAAAAGTGAATATGGATATTTTTATATGAATAGATGGAAAGAATTTTATTCTGAGGTAAGTGGAGTTGATGAGTTTGCATTTGAGAATATAGAAAATCAATTTATATAAAATGAATATAAATGCCACATACATAAATTTATATCGTGTTTGTAAGAGAGAATGTTGGCTTCATGCCAATGGAGTGCAAATGGAACACACTTCCGAACTCGTTGCTGACGGAAAATTGATTGAGGAAGAATCTTACCAACAAAGAAGTGAAAGATATACTCAGATAGAATTATCGGCTGAATTTGAAAAATTCTTCCTTACGGGTAAAATTGATTATTTTGATACCAAAGATTTAGTGATTCATGAAACTAAACGGAGCAATAAAGTAGAAGATGCACACATCTGGCAAGTGAAGTTTTATTTGTGGCTATTGCAACTAAATGAAATTGTAGCTGAAAAGGGAATTATAGAATATCCGCGTTTGAGATTGCGAGAAGAAGTGCGTTTAAACGAAGAAGATAAAAAATACTTGAAAGAAACAGTTAGTCAAATTATAAACTTAGTTGGAAACCCAAGCTGTCCACCAGTGATCAATGCTAAAATCTGTAAAAGTTGTAGCTATTATGACTTTTGTTATGTAGGAGAAACTTAAACAATGAAAAATAAATAATAATGAATAAATATATCGTCAAAGGAGATTTGTCCGGAATTCAAAACTTTATTTTTGATATAAAAAGTAAAGGAGCTGCACGCGAACTCAAGAAAAGGTCGTTGTATGTTACAAATCTTGCAAAAGAATTATATGCAAAAGATTTGGAGTTTTTTGGGAAAGATAATGTTGAAGAAATCTATATAGGTGGAGGAAATTATTTTTATGAAATCGAAACTGATAAAGATGAAGATGAATTAAATAAATACTTTTCTCAAAGAAGTCATGAGTTTTTATTAAATGAAATTTATCCTCATTACGCATGGGTTAAAAGTGGTCAAACCTTTAAAGAAAGTATGACACAGGTAAATCTTGAAATGTTGAGAGTGAAACAGCAGCGATTGATTTCAAATTCACCTTTTAAAAAGAGTATCAGTTCTTTATCTGATAATATTGATGGAGTTGGAATCAATTTTCACTACCCGAAAGATGAGAAGGGAAATATTTTAGATTTTGATAAAATAGCACAGATAGGTAAAGGAGATCATAAGCTCGCTGCTCTCAAATTAGATGTTGATCAATTAGGAAACGTTTTTAGAAATCAAACAAAAAGTGATTATAGTTTGCTTTCCAATGAATTGGGTGACTTTTTTGACCAAAAACTTTTAGAGCTAATTCAGGAAAATCAAATAACGGATGAAGTTTATGTGGTCTTTTCTGGAGGTGATGATTGTTTCTTGATTGGAACTTGGCATACTATCATCAATATGGCTCTATTGATTAAAAAAGAATTTGATAGTCTTAATGATGAGCTTAAAAAAAATGTTAAAACACTGAATCAAAATATTACTTTTTCTGCTGGTATAACCATTTTCCCACCAAAATATCCTTTGAAGCAGATGGCCGATGAGGTGGAAGATTATTTGTCACAAGCTAAAACTGAGGGAAGAAATAAAATTACAATTTTAGGACATTCTCTAACTTGGAATGAATATGACAAGGTGTTAAAAATTAAAAATCAATTGTATGATTTGGTGATGAAAAAGGGTGAATCCAAAGCTCTGATACAAAGAATCAAATCCTCTAAAATTGGTTATGAAGCTTTGCAAAATAGAGCTGTAAATGGTAAACTGGAATTGCCAAAAGTTTGGAATTTGAAATATTATTTGAAAAATATTAAAAAGGATAACTCAAAGGAAGTAGAAGAGCTGTTCGATACATATTCTAAAAGCTTAATTGATGCGTTTATGTGTAAAGAGAATGCAACCAATCCAATGATATATCCAATTGCTGCAAGACTAACAGAATTATTAATTAAAAACAATAACAATGAATAAACCTAATCAAAGAGCCCATCACAATAAGGGGCGTAATCATGGTAGAGACAATTCAACATTATCTTTTCTTGAATTGGGGGAAAAATTAAAAAACAAGTATTATAAAAATGATATTCTTTCAGATTTCTCTAATGGAGAAAACTTAGACCAGTTAATTGAAAATACTGAAAAATTGGTCAAAGAAAAAGGAGAATATTTGTCAAGTACTCAATTGAGAAATGTTTATGATAAGATAGTAAATGCTAAAAGTTTGGTGCAATTAAAAATGATTAGACCTCAATTGGCTTACTTGGCAGGAAGAGCTTCAGGACGAGGAACACATAACACCAAATCTTTTTTGTCATTTATAGATCTTTTGATCAAAGAGACAAAAGAAAGTACACTCGATGATTTTAAAAAATATATGGAAATGATCGTTGCTTATCACAAATTTTATTCAAAAACTAAATAATTAAATTATGAAACTAATTGCTACAAAAAAAATAGATGGAATTATAAAAGTTGAAACAGGACTTCATATCGGTGGTGCAAAAAACTCTTTAGATATTGGAGGATTAGACTCACCCGTGATTAAAACCCCAAATGGTGTGCCTTATATACCTGGAAGTAGTTTGAAGGGTAAGATTCGTACATTATTAGCATTAAAAGAAAGTGCTGCTGATTTTAAATATGAGCCTGAATTATTGAAGAAAATGTTTGGATATACAGGAGATAATAAAGAAGGAAAAAACGCACAAAAAACAAGACTTATTTTTAGAGATGCACATCTGAATGTTGAAGCTTTTGAAGAAATGTTTGTTGGTGCAGTTTTAGAAACTCAATTTACAGAAGGAAAATATGAGAATACCATTGAGAGAACTACAGGAAAAACAAAAAATGGAGGATTACGTCAGTTAGAAAGAGTCCCAGTAGGTGCACAGTTTGAATTTGAGGTGATTATCAATGCATATGATGGTGATGATTTAGAAGCTATGGAAAATGAACTTCTCAAAGGATTTGAAATGTTGGAAAATAATTATTTAGGTGGAAACGGAACTCGTGGATATGGGAAAGTTAAATTTGAAATAAATAAGTATGATTGATCAAAGAATTTATTATTTGAAAACTCTATCCAATGCTCGATTTCATTTTGGTGAAGTGAGCAATGATAGTAGTTTGAGTAGTACTTCAGCTTATCCGCACTCAGATACTTTATGGGGTGCTATTCTGCATAATGCCTTTTTGTTAAATGAAGACAAAGCAAATGTACTTTTAGAAGAAATGGAATCAGGAAAAGTAGCGATTTCATCCGCGTTCTTTTTTATTGAAAATGAAAATTCAGAAAAATTAACTTTTCTTCCTAAACCAGTGATTTATGATACTTATTTGATTGAAAATCCTAAAATTGACCCTAAAAAAATCAAACAAGTAGAAATGATTTCCAAAGGTGTTTGGGAATCTGGACTCAGTCCTGAAAGTTGGTTTGATTCTAATCATTGTGGCAGTCTTCAAAATGGTAAGTTTATTTATTTAAAACAAGAAGGTGAATTTGATGAAAATCTTAGTGTTTATAAAAAAGAAGTTACACCTAAAGTTCCTTTGTCTTACCTTGGTAATGAAGAAACTGAAGAAGATAAGCGATCCATTTATTATCAGAGTGATGTTTTTTTAATTCCAAATGATGGATTTTCAACAGGATATTATTTTCTGTTGAAAAATAACTTAGATGAAGAATTATTTGAATTTCTAAATGAGTCTATACAGCTAATCACGAACTTTGGAATTGGAGGAGATAGAAGTACAGGCGCAGGGCAAATCACACAAATTGAAAATGATTTTTTTGAGTGGGGATTTGATAGTGATGTGTTCTCAAACCTTTCATTGCTAATTCCTTCAGACGATGAAGTGTATAGAAATGGATATTATAAAACTAAAACTCGCGGTGGGCAGGCATTAGGTGGAGATGAAAGATTGGACTATATACACTGTTTAGATGAAGGAGGTGTTTTTAAAAATAAATTAAAAGGGAAAGTAGTTTCCATTGGTCAAGAAAAAGTAAAAGTTGGCATTTCTTATTTCGCACCGTTTAATTCTCAAAACATCAACCTATGAATAATTTTAAAATAAAAGCAACCGTAATCACACCCGTTTCTATAGGAAGTGGAATTCAGCTTTCACCTTATAAAGACTATTTTATTTCAAATAATAAAGTCCATTATGTTGATGAAAATAAGCTCAGTCAATTAGTGGCAAAAGATCCCGCTTTAATGGATACTTATGTTGAAGGAGTTGCCAATATGGATGGGAATAGAAGTAATTTTGATTTAAAAGGCTTTGTCCAAAATCATCTGTCTATGGATCCTTTTGATCTAGTTAGAAATAGCATAGAATTTCGAGGGAATTCTAATGCTAAATTACCAATAAATGAAGCTATAAAAACACCAACTGGTCAACCATATATTCCAGGAAGTAGTATTAAAGGAGCTATTAAAACAGTTTTAGTTTATACAGACTTACAAAAAACTGATTTTGGAAAGCGATGGAAAGAAGATTTCTTTAAACAACTCGAAAATATAAATTTTAATAGACGTGTTACAGAACGGGATTTACAACAAAGGCTTAAAGAACAATTAAATGCTTTGGAAGGTAAATTAAAAAGTAAAGCTGAAATTAGTAATCATTCAAAAGTTATTCAAAGGCTTTCCGTTTCAGATAGTACAAACATGGATAATCAAAACATAACGGTGATGGATTTAAAGAGGACAGATATACCCGTTAGACAAGAAGTTCTGCAAGTCAATGCTGTTTTCCATTTCGATGTCAATTCTCCTATTGATAATTGGTCATTGTTTCAAGAAAAAATCAATCGATTTGCTTCAAACAATCTTAGGTATTTTGAAGATTACGAAAAGGAAAAGGAAAGGATTTATAATATGGTAGAGGATTCTTTTGAGAATAATACGGATGAAGCTTATTTGCCCTTAGGCTTCGGGAAAGGAATTTATTTAAATTCAATATTGGAAAGCTTGAAGGATTATGCATTCGATAAAGGAAAAGAACAAGTTTTCGAAAATTATTTGTCGGTACTTTATCATAATTCAAGGAACTTAAATATCGATACATTCCCCGTAACTGAGTTTAAATCATTTAATGAAAGTCAACCCCTTGGCTGGATTAAACTTGAAAAAATAAATTGAAATGGTTAGAAAGATATTTATAAGTTTTTTAGGTGTAAGTAATTATATAGATTGTGTATATACAATAGATGGTAAGGAAAGTGAGGTTGTTTTTTATGTACAAAACTCAATTATCGAATTATTAGCTTCTGATTTTGATAAATTTTTCATTTTTTGTACAGAAAAAGCCTATGATACTCATTTTGAAAAATTACAAATTGAAAGTAAAAAGAAATTGGAAGCTGTAATTATTCCAGATGGATTAAATGAAGAAGAAATATGGCGAATTTTTGAAGTTGTTTATGAGAAGTTAAATAGTGGGGATGAAGTTGTTTACGATATCACGCACAGTTTTAGATCTTTACCTATGCTTGGCATTACTTTGTTACAGTACTCTAAATTTTTAAAAAATATAAAAGTATTAGGTATTTATTATGGAGCTTTTGAGAATTTAGGCTCACCAAGAGATATCGAAAAAAAATATCCTTTAGCAAAGGAAAGAAAGGTTCCGATACTAAACCTTACTTCTTTTTCTATGTTACAAGACTGGACCTCCGCTGCAAATAATTTTATAAAATTAGGTCATGCTAAGATGATTGGAGAATTAACAAATCAAAGTCTTACTCCTATTCTCACACAATCCAAAGGAAAAGATAGAAACGCATCAACATTAAGAAGTCTTTCAAAACAATTAGAAAACTTTTCAGATGATTTTAGAGCAAACAGAGGAAAAAATATTATAGAAGCTCAATCAGCAGTCAGAGCAAAGCAAATCATAAATGAAGTAGAAAATTATTCATTAATTCCACCATTTAAACCTATTGTAAATCATATTAAATCTACATTAGAGAAATATAAAGAAAATAGTGTGGAGAATTTGCTCAGCGGTGTTGAGTGGTGTATAGATAAGCAATTAATTCAAGAGGGAATGACTCAATTACAAGAAGGAATTATTACGATTCTTTGCAATAAAATTAATTGTGAAAGTGAATCTATAAAAGTTAGAGAATTACTTAGTTCTTATCTTTCAGTAAGGTTTAGGTATAAGGAAGAAGATTGGAAAGGAGAATTAGCTAAAAAAGAGAATCGAGAAATTGTTGATCAGTTAGATGAAATAGATGATATCAAAGAAATAGCTGCATGTTATGACGCTATAACAAAAAAAAGAAACGATATTAATCATGGAGGATTTGTTAAAAATGCTTCTTACGCTGACTTTTCAAAATCATTAAAAGATAATTATAATAAGGTGAAAAAATATTTAAATTAAAAATGCTCATAAATATATCCAATCATCCGAGTTCTACTTGGACCAATTTGCAAATGGAAACTGCTTTGGTTCAATTTGGAAAAGTAGTTGATTATCCGTTTCCATATATAAATCCAGAAAATACCATTGAGCAAATTCGTGGCTTAGCCAAACACACTTTTGATCAAATAATGAAAAACTTCGAAGACGAAAATATCCAAATCCATTTGATGGGTGAGCATACTTTTGTTTTTCAATTATTGTTATTGTTCAAACAAAACAATATCAGATGTTATGTTTCTACAACACATAGAATTGTAGATCAATTGGATGATGGTACTAAGAATGTAAAATTTAAGTTCGAAAAATTTAGACCTTATTTTTAACCATGAAAAAATCCTACTACCTCTTCAATCCCGGGCGATTGAGTCGAAAAGATAATACTCTGAAATTTCAACCCATTGATGAAAATGGAAAAGAAGGTTCTGCAAAATATTTGCCTATAGCGGGGATTAAAAATTTGTATTGCTTCGGATCTTTAGATGCCAATTCTGCAATGTATAATTTTTTAGGCAAAAATGAAATTCCAGTACATTTCTTTGATTATTACGAACATTATACCGGTAGCTTTATGCCAAAAAATTATTTGCTCAGTGGAAAAGTTTTAATAGAACAAAGCAAATATTATATGCGGCCGAAATTGCGTATGGAATTGGCTCAAAAGTTCGTAGAGGGTGCCGCTGCAAATATGTTGAGAAATTTGAAATATTATCAAAGTAGAGGAAGAGATTTGTCAAACTTTATCGACCCAATAGAAAATTATAATCAACAAAGACTTTCAGCTCAAAATATTAGTGAACTCATGGGGTGGGAAGGAAATATTAGACAAGTTTATTATGCAGCTTTTGAAGAGATAATCCCAAATTTCGAAATGGGTAATCGAACCAAACGACCACCATCAAACGAAATAAATGCTCTGATATCATTTGTAAATATGATGTGTTATACACTTTGTTTAGACCATATTTATCATACACAACTAAATCCGACCATAAGTTTTTTACACGAACCAGGTTATAGAAGATACTCTCTGGCATTAGATGTATCAGAAGTATTTAAACCAATACTTGTTGATCGTTTGATATTTACGTTATTAAATAAAAATATATTGTCAGAAAAAGATTTTGATAAAAAAATGAATTATTGTTTGTTGAATGAATCAGGCAAGAAAAAAGTCTTGAAAAACTGGGAGGAACGATTAGGACAAACAATTAAACATAGAAAGCTGAATAAAAGTGTAAGTTACAATCATTTGGTTAAGTTAGAAATTTACAAACTTATTAAGCATATTATGAAAATTGAAGAATATCAACCCTTTAAAGCGTGGTGGTAAAATGTATATAATTTTAGTTTACGATATTGGACAAAAGCGAGTTGGGAAAATGCTTAAATTATGTAGACAATACTTAAATTGGATACAAAACTCAGTATTTGAAGGAGAATTGACTCCTTCAAAATTAAGTGAACTGAAGTTGAAGGCAAAAGCAATAATGAAAAAGGATGAAGATAGTTTGATAATTTTTGTAAGTCGAAATGAAAAATGGTTAGAAAAAGAAGTCATAGGAAAAGAAAAAAATGAAATCAATAACTTTCTGTAGTCGTCAATCGAGATGATTTATAGAAGAAATTAGGTCGCTCTTTGATATTTTAGTTATAACTAATTGATATATAGATGCTTGTCGAGTCGTCTGAGGCGGGAGTGTTTTATAGAAATGTACATCGACGACTTTTTCTAATCATATTTGGATGAGTTTTTTTCTAAAAAGTTGATACTCAATATTTTTTTTATTGTTATTTTTACGGCTCTAAATCGTACCAAAGTGGAATTGAAAT
>Ga0209487_1000621_pt1 | contig 31763 bp, 31 predicted proteins | sample Poulit2012_FD_187524 | JGI IMG/M metagenome (GOLD analysis project Ga0209487, IMG submission 187524) | Agricultural soil microbial communities from Georgia to study Nitrogen management - Poultry litter 2012 (SPAdes) (version 2) | ecosystem: Environmental > Terrestrial > Soil > Agricultural land...
TATGGTAAAGTATAATTATAATATAGGAATCTGCTTGTTAGCAGGAGAGGTTCGCGATTCCATCCCTCTATAAAAAACTAGGAGAGTAAAACAACACCCCTCTTAGTGTTGTTTTTTTGATGTGAAGACGCTTGAATCTCTTAATCTCGTAAAAGAGAGGGAGATAAAATGAATAATCAAAAAGCAATTGTTGTATTTAGTGGCGGTCAAGACAGTACGACATGTCTGTTTTGGGCACGTGAAAAATTTGAACACGTGGAAGCCGTAACATTTCAATATGGACAGCGACATGTTGCTGAATTGGAATGTGCAAGGGAGATTTGTGAGACACTTCAAGTGCCCCATCATGAGCTTGATATGTCACTGTTAAACCAATTGGCACCAAATGCACTGACGAGAAATGATATAGACATCACTGAAAATGAAGGTGGCATGCCTACGACCTTTGTGCCAGGCAGAAATTTACTGTTCCTTTCATTTGCTGGTGTACTTGCTAAGCAAATTGGGGCAAAACATTTGATTACTGGCGTAAGTGAGACAGATTTTAGTGGTTATCCGGACTGCCGGGATGTTTTTATGAAATCACTAAATGTAACATTGAATTTATCTATGGATGATCAATTTGTTATACATACACCATTAATGTGGTTGGATAAAGCGCAAGTATGGGAACTGAGTGATCAACTAAATGCGTTAGATTTTGTGAAAACAAAAACATTAACGTGTTATAACGGTGTGAAAAGCAGTGGGTGTGGGGAATGCCCAGCTTGTCAGCTTCGAGAACGTGGTTTGTTGGAATATGAACGGCAGAAACATGAGGTTGAAGTATAATGATGCAGCAAATCTATCCGGTTGCCCGTCATAACTATTCTTTTGAGTTAAATAAAGATTTCCATTTTGCAGCTGCCCACTATATACCACATGCTGATGCGGGTAACTGTCAGCATACACATGGACATACGTATTTCACTAATATTACGATAGTTGGCGATAAGCTTGATCAATTAGGGTTCCTTGTGAACTTTAAAACAATAAAGGATTTAGTGCATCGACGTTTTGATCATAACGTTTTGAATCAAGACAGAGCATTTTCTGATGAATATGCTAGTGATTTTCCCACGACAGAAGCTGTTGCTAGAACCATTCATGAGATCGTGCAAGCATACTTAGATACGCTCGAAAACAGACCGATATGTCTACAAGTGTTTTTAAGGGAAACACCGACAAGCTATTGTATTTATCGTCCAAAGGAGGCACCAGAGCAATGACAATACCTGTACTTGAAATATTTGGGCCGACCATTCAAGGGGAAGGAATGGTTATCGGGCAGAAGACAATGTTCGTTCGGACGGCTGGTTGTGATTATTCTTGTTCATGGTGTGATTCTAAATTTACATGGGACGGATCAGAAAAACATAATATTCGAAAAATGAATGCAGAAGAAATTTTGGCTGAATTAATTAAAGAAGGTGGCGTTTGTTTTGGCCATGTTACCATATCGGGAGGGAATCCTGCACTACTTCCACAAATAGATCGTTTAGTTGATTTGTTGCATGCAAAAGGAATCAAGGTTGCACTGGAAACACAAGGAAGCAGATGGCAGCCATGGTTTACAAAAATCGATGAATTAACACTCTCACCGAAACCACCAAGTTCTGGCATGCAAACGAATTTTTCGGTTCTCGATCAAATTATTGAATCATTACATCATGAACAGAAAGGGGCCTTTAGTTTAAAGGTTGTTGTTTTTGATACGCAAGATTTAGCTTATGCGAGAAACATACATCAAAGATACCCGGATGTAAAATTGTTTATCCAGGTTGGAAATGATAGTATTAAAACTAAAAATGAAGACGAATTACTTGCGCATTTGTTAGAAAGATATGAATGGCTTATAGACCAAGTGATGTTTGATGAGTCATTGAAGGATGTGCGTGTTTTGCCACAGTTACATACGTATTTGTGGGGGAATAGACGCGGCGTTTAGGCTAGAATCAAAAAGTAATCAACCGATGTAATGAGAGCATATCAGTCATGCTGAGCGACATTTTAGGTTGATTACTTTTTATTTTATTCTTTCTTTTGGAAGCCATCTTCAATGATTTCGATAATATCCTCTATATCTACATCAGTACTCGATGTACCATTTACATATATACCATTATCATCTACAAGTGCATCTGGTCCAAATGACAGAATTAATGTTTCGGTGCGCATGAATGTTTGATAGTCACTTGTTGTAAACTCTGGTTCGCCCTCAAATTGTGTGGAAAATTCCTTGTGTTGCTTTTTCTCATTATATTTATCTAAATAATCTCGTAATACTTCCGCATCTTCTTCCTCGAAGTCAGGTTTGTCGGATTTTTCTATGTGTATATCTAATATTTGTAAAACTTCCACTGTATCTTCCGCTAATTCTTCATCCACCTCTTCATTAATTTGCTCGATATTGATATCTGATTCCGTATCTCCTTCGCTCTCCTCACTACATGCTGTTAGCGTTAAAACAAACAGCGCAAGGAATAGAATAGATAATTTTTTCATGTAGATACCCCCAATTTTAATATGTATGCTTTGTGTTACATTACTTAAACCCAACTAAATCAAAGATTCATGACCTTTAAATCTGAATCAAAAAGAATCGTGAATAGAACAGGAAAAGATGGGCTACATTCAAAATATAAAGTAATTTATGAACTAGAATACACTAAAAAACTCGTTGGGTAAATGGGTAACATCCAATTATTCCTATATAAATTGGAACTGGTACTGCCAAATCGTTTTTAACAAATTGCCTAGATCAAAATGTTCATTGGAGATTCTTTTATGATAAGTCCATTATGCTATAATAATGATAAATCTTAAGGCAGAGGGAGATAACTGTGGAATCAGTGCAAAGAGCTCAATCATTGAGACAGCTTAACCATATTATTAATAAGACTTTGGCGGATCTTCCTGTGAATGTATTTCCCTTTGGATCATGGGCCTGACAAGAGGAAAAAAGAACATCAGATATTGATATTGCACTTCAACCCTAAGAGGACATTCCAAAGGAGAAATGGGTGGAACTTCGTGAAAGAATCAAGGAATCGACGTTACCCTACATAGTCGACTTGGTGGATCTATCTGAAGCAAATTCTGTATTCACTGAAAAAGTAATGAAAGAGGGGATACAATGGAGAGATTGCGCGAACGAATTCAATCAGCAAGCAAGGCGCTAAATGCATTTAATGAAGTAATGAAAATTGAGGTTTTTGGCTTGCGACTTTAGTTGTGAGGGTCTCGAGTGGCTTGCATGCTTGAATATGGTACAATAGCGGGTGTATTTCTAATTGAGGGGATTACGATGCATACATATATTGTTAGGAAGGCTTTAAATAATAATGTGCTAACTGCATATAATGACAGGCATGAAGAAGTTATTCTGATAGGCAAAGGCATTGGTTTTCATTATAAAAAAGAAGACACGATTCATGAAAATGTTGTTGAAAAATTATTTGTGCTACGAAATGAGAAAGAACAAGCCCATTATAAGGAACTTTTGTCTTATATAGATGAGCAAACATTGAATACGATTATAGCTTCTACAGAATTGATTCGTAAGAGGTCTAAGGCGCTTTTAAATGAACATGTCCATGTTGCTTTAACAGATCATTTGGTTTTTGCAATTAACCGTTTGTCAAAGGGACTGGCCATTAAAAATCCTTTTTTGTCAGAAACGAAAGTATTATATCCTTTTGAATATGAAATTGCTGCTGAGGTCGTTGACTTAGTTAATCAATCCATTGGTATCAACTTGCCAGAAGGGGAAATAGGTTTTATTGCCCTACATGTGCACAGTGCCATTGTTAACAAAAATATTTCAGAAGTTAATAAGTATTCTCAGTTGGTGACAGCTATTATTGATATGATCGAAAAAAGATTAGACATTACAATTGACAGAGATACTATTGATTATATTCGTTTACTTAGGCATATTCGGTACACGATCGAAAGAGTAGCCAGTGGTGATAAATTAGAGGAACCTGGGAAAATCGCTGAATTGCTGAAGCAGGAGTATCCACTCTATTACAACCTTGCATGGCAATTGATTAAAGTCATGCAAAAGACATTGAACAAACCAGTATATGATGCTGAGGCGGTTTACTTAACAATGCATTTACAACGATTGGATAATAAACATAAATAAGATCAATATAGTTGAATAGTTTTAACGTTTTATGATAAATTAAATATAGAAAGTTAATTTATAGGATTGCATATTAAAGGTATCGAGATTTGAAAATAATATTGTACTTTAATTATATATCACAACATTTCTATACGTGTAACTGATTCGATCAGGCATGAGGAGAACAATGTGAACTAAATATGGGGCGAAATGCCTTTATTTTTAGTCGTCTATTGTTTTCACTCGTGCCTTTTTTTATTGCTTTATTATAAGTCGCTTTCGAAATAGAAAACATCGGAGGGGTTTATTATGTTTAAAAGTATGTTTGGCGTGCTTCAAAAAGTTGGGCGCGCACTCATGTTACCTGTGGCTTTATTACCGGCAGCAGGGCTTTTATTAGGTTTTGGTAATGCGTTTCAGTCTGATCGAATGTTGGAATTACTTCCATTTCTAGATGCTGATTGGATTCAGCTGACATCAAGAGTGATGGAAGATGCAGGGGATATTATTTTCTCGAACTTGGCACTCTTATTTGCGATAGGTGTGGCCATTGGTTTAGCTGCTGATGGTGCGGCAGGACTTGCTGCAATTGTTGGTTATCTTGTGTTAAACCAGGTTATGAGTTCGTGGATGGGTGTGACGCCAGAAATGGTGGAATCCGATCCAGGCTTTGCGTCCGTATTAGGGATCCCGACCTTACAAACGGGTGTTTTTGGTGGGATACTTGTCGGATTAATTGCGGCCTTTTGTTATAATCGCTTTCATAAAATTGAAATGCCTTCGTTTTTAGGGTTTTTCGCTGGTAAACGGTTTGTTCCCATTGCGACTGCTGTGGCATCATTCATTGCGGGACTCCTATTGTTAGTGATTTGGCCACCCATTCAAGAGGGTATGAATAATGCGTCACTCTGGTTAATGGAAGAAGGCACTTATATTGCTGTGTTTTTCTTCGGTTTTATTAAACGTTTGCTTATTCCATTTGGGTTACATCACATTTTCCATGCGCCTTTCTGGTATGAATTTGGTTCTTATACATCGCTTGCTGGTAATGTCGTTCATGGCGATATGACTATTTTCTTTGCTCAGTTAAAAGATAATGTTGAGCTAACAGCAGGGAATTTCATGGCGGGTGAGTTCCCTGTTATGATGTTTGGTTTACCAGCTGCAGCTTTAGCTATGTATCATACGGCTCGGCCTGAAAGAAAAAAACTTGTTGCGGGTCTACTTGCATCTGGTGCATTAACATCTTTTCTAACAGGTATTACGGAACCGCTTGAATTTTCATTCTTGTTTGTGTCACCGTTACTATTTTTTGTTCACGCCGTTTTAGACGGTTTATCATTTATATTAATGACCTTTTTAAATGTACACATCGGTTACACGTTCTCAGGTGGCGGAATTGACTTTGCATTGTTTGGCATTTTACCAGGCAAAGAACCGTGGTGGCTAGTCATTATAGCAGGGCTGGTATTCGCAGTTATTTATTACTTCTTGTTCAGATTCTTTATCAAGAAATTTAACTTAAATACACCAGGCCGTGAAAAAGTAGAAGAAGATGAAGAAACACAAGGTAATGCCGGCGATTTAGCTTACAATGTGTTAGAAGCTATGGGTGGACAAGAAAACATATCCCATTTAGATGCCTGTATAACGAGACTACGTGTCTCTGTCAATGATATTAAAAATGTCGATAAAAAAGAGCTCGAAAAGCTTGGTGCAGCTGGTGTGTTGGAAGTTGGTAATAATATTCAAGCCATATTCGGACCACGTTCCGAGATTATTAAAGGGCAAATGCAAGATATTGTTTCAGGGAAAACACCAAGAGCAGCAGAGGCAATCAAAGAAGAACCTGTTACTGATACGAATGTCCAAGGCATGGACGAGGAAATCACCATGCCAATGAAAGGAAAATTGCTACCTATTACAGATGTACCTGATGATGTATTTGCTGGTAAAATGATGGGTGATGGTTTTGCAGTCGTGCCAGAGGAAGGATTAGTCGTTTCACCAGTTAACGGAAAAATCATTAACGTCTTCCCAACAAAACATGCGATTGGTATCTTATCTGACGGTGGGAAAGAATTATTGGTTCATGTTGGAATAGATACAGTCAAATTACAAGGTGAAGGATTTGAAACACTGATACATGAAGGGGATACTGTTGAATCAGGTCAGCCTTTAATGAACGTTGATTTATCATATATTGAAGAGCATGCCAAATCAACAATCACACCGATTGTCTTTACGAATTTAGCAGAAAATGAGTATGTTTCTATTGAAAATGATCGTGTAGAAATTCAATCCTAAGTATAAAACAAGAAAAGCCTAATTACGATTTCAAACGAAGACCGTAATTAGGCTTTGTTATTTATTTTTCATACAACTGTCTTTCAAAGATTTGTTGAACTCCTGTTCATCCTAAAATATGAGAATAACGACAAAGTATAGAGCCATGACGACTAAACCAATGGAGCTATATTCAATCTCTGCTTCTTTATATTCGGTATTGACCACATCGGTCATTTAAGTTACACTGTTTATGACCAATGTGGTCAATCAATCTTGGATGAAAGGAGATCATCATCATTTATACCAAGTTCATAAACTTAAAATCAGAAAAGCAAAAGGCAATTATTAACGCAGCAATAATGGAATTTGTCCAAAGTGGTTTTGAAAAAGCATCAACAAACGAAATTGTAAAAAGATCCAACATCTCCAAAGGTTCACTATTTAATTATTTTAATAGCAAGAAAGATCTCTATGTGTATTTAATCGAGTACAGTGTGCAAATTATTGAACAAATTATTGAACAAATCGATTTCAATGAAACTGATATATTTAAAAGAATTGAAAATATTGGGTTAAAAAAGCTTCATATCCAACAAAAGTTCCCACAAGTATTTGATTTTCTCGTTTCAGCCATGCAAGAAGAATCGGCTGAAGTAAAGGAAATTATTCACCAAAAGGTTGAACCTATTTATGCTGAAAGCACGAACAAAATGTATCGAAATATTGATTACGATAAGTTCCGTGAAGGGATAGATATCGAAAAAGCGATTGAAATCTTGAATTGGACGATGTTCGGATTCGGTGAGAAAGGGTTAAAGGAGATAAACACTTTTGAAGATATCGGGAAATTTGGTGAGAAATATCTTGAAGAATGGAAGGTTTATTCTGACATACTGAAATACAGCTTTTATAAATAAGGTTGGTCTATTAGAAATTTAAATAGAATAGAGTATTGATTAATGGTTTTTAAATAGCATTATAAATTTATCTATATACAGAAGGGTACATTATTAAGAGATGTCAAAACATTTGGAAAAGGAGTGTCAATGTTATGAAAGAAATTGTGAAAGTACAAGGTTTACAAAAGAAGTTTGGTAAATTTCAAGCATTAAGTGATGTGACCTTCAAGGTGGGTGCTGGTGAAGTAGTCGGTTTTATTGGCCCCAATGGTGCTGGTAAATCAACGACTATTCGAGCTTTATTGGGCATTATTAAACGAGATGCTGGTATTGCAAAAATATTCGATAAGGACGTATGGAAAGACAGTCTTGAAATTCATAAACGGATATCATATGTACCTGGAGATGTCTCGTTATGGGGAAATTTAACAGGTGGGGAAATTATTGATTTATTCATTAAATTGCATGGTGGTGGCGGAGACAAGCAAAAACGCGATTATTTAATTCAACGTTTTGAATTGGATCCAAAGAAAAAAGCCAAAGGATATTCGAAGGGAAATCGGCAGAAGGTTGGTTTGATTGCAGCATTATCTGTTGATTCGGACTTATATATTTTTGATGAACCAACTTCTGGTCTTGATCCTTTGATGGAACAAGTTTTTCAGGAAGAAGTTGAAAAAATCAAAGAATCAGGTAAAGCCATTCTGTTGTCCTCTCATATTTTAAGTGAAGTGGAACGCTTGGCAGATAAGGTGGTTATCATTCGCCAGGGAGAAATTGTGGAGACCGGTACCCTTGATAAATTACGACATTTGACTCGATCTACTGTAACCATTGCGACAGAAGGTGATGTGTCTGAAATGTCCTCTGTAAATGGGGTGTTTAATTTCGAACAAAAGGATAACCAAGCGACATTCTCTGTGGATAATCAATATCTCAATGATATTCTAATGGAAGCAAGCAAATTGGGTGTCAAGAAATTTGAAGCTGTACCACCAACACTTGAAGATTTGTTCATGCGTCATTATGAAGGCTAAGCAGGAGAAGGAGGATGAAACACGATGAAGGAAAAATTTGCACGCTGGGATACACTGTTTGTACAATACCTAAAACGCGATTGGAAAAAAATGATTGTTTGGATATTAGGACTTGGCTTGTTTTCAGCTGCTTTTGTTCCAGCCTTTGAAGAAATAACAAAAGGGCAAGGTTTGCTGGGAATGTACGAAACTTTGCAAAATCCTGCTATGACATCCATGGTGGGTCCTACGCCAATCGAAACTGCGGCTAATTATACTTTAGGAGCACTGTATGCGCATGAAATGTTACTATTTTGTGCTTTATTTGCGATGATAATCACTGTTTTACACGTGGTAGGGCATACGCGTAAAGAAGAGGATCTTGGTCTTACGGAGCTAGTGCGCTCCTTTCAAATAGGTCGTCAAGCAAACTCTCTTGCCACAATTATAGAGAGCATTTTCATTAATGTCACCCTAGCACTTTTTATTAGTGGAGTCATGCTAAGTTTTGGTACAGATACGATTTCTGCTGAAGGTTCCTTTTTATTTGGGGCATCAGTTGGAATAGCTGGTATTATAGCTGCTGGGATTGCTCTAGTTATGTCACAAATAATGCCAAGTTCATCTAGTGCAACAGGTTCAGCACTTGGAATTATAGGACTGCTTTATATTGTTCGTGCAGGGACGGATGTTTCTAACGTTGATTTATCCATGTTCAATCCATTGGGCTGGACGTATTTAACATATCCTTTTACGGAAAATAACTGGATTCCACTTATTTTTGCCTTGATTTTCAGTATAGTCGCGGTAATCATGGCTTTTGTTCTTGAAGGGGCTCGCGATATGGGAGCTGGTTATCTTCCTCAAAGAGAAGGACGAGAAAGCGCGAAGAAATCTTTGTTGTCTGTTCGTGGTTTATTTGTCAAAATTAATCAAGGCGTCATCATTGGTTGGTTGATTACATTTGTTATTATGGGGGCGGCTTATGGTTCGATTTATGGAGACATGCAGACTTTCCTAGAAAGTAGCGAAATGGTGCAACAAATGTTTACACATTCGGGCGTTTCCATTGAAGAATCATTCACTAGCACGATTATGATGGTTTTGATTGGCTTGGTTTCTATTTTGCCAATTGCTATTATAAATAAACTTTTTTCTGAAGAAAATCGTTTACACTTAAGCCAGCTATACGCTACAAAAGTGACCCGTAGCCAATTGTATTGGACCAGTATTGGTTTAGCAATTTTTTCAGGTTTAGTAGGAATTTTATTAGCTGCAGGTGGTCTCGGTGGTACAGCTATCAATGTCATTGGGGATAGTGGTGCGATGGATATAGCTGATTTTCTTGCTGCTGGCTACAACTTCCTACCATCCGTATTATTCTTTACTGGTCTAGCGGCTTTAGCCCTCGGATGGGTACCAAAACTAGGTAAAGTGGTTTATGTTTATCTAATCTACTCCTTTATGCTAAATTACTTTGGCGGTATCTTGGACTTACCAGAATGGTTTTCAAAAACAGCGATTCAAAGTTGGATTCCGCAAATGCCGATGGAGGATTTTGATGCACTCGTTTTCATTACAATAACTGTGATTAGCATCGTTTTGATGGCAATAGGTTACCTTGGTTATAATAGACGAGATATGAATGAAGGAGCATAAAAGTGCCTGAGAAGTTAGTCATATGATGAGTGAAAATCGAATGAATGACCAATAAAGAAAAAAGTGCTGAAAGACTAAGTGAAATTGCAGAAGTGTTGAGGTGTCCATTTTGTCACACTTCAATGAAGGTTATGAATTTAAAGAGTCTCATTTGCTTGAATAATCATACGTTTGATTTTGCAAAACAGGGCTATGTAAACATGATGACACGCCCAGCAAACAGTCACTATGATAAAAAAATTTGAAGCAAGACAAGACATAATTGTATTGAAGCATTGGAACAATTCATACAAGGATATGATGGAACGGTTCTTCTTGTATCACACGACCGGACTTTTGCCCGACGAGTAGCTGATGATGTGTGCGTGCTTGAGGATATGAAATTAAAACTTAGAAACTAAATAGAAGGAAGCAGGGATTATCCTGCTTCTATGTTTTTTATAGAGAAGAGTAGATGTAAGTGATCAAACAAAGAAACTGATAGATTTTAGTGTTTTACCGATTTGAGTAATGTAAATAATGAACTAAACCCATGTTCTATACTTAGTTTTTTAATATGCTCAGTCAGTAAATGCTCGTTTGGCTTATTAATATAACAAATGTTTAATGATTTTTAGGATTATGATCAGTAAAATAATAACTTGTTATTTACAATAGTGTGTGACATACACTATAATGTTCTCAGGAGCTGATTAATATGAGTGATGAGGATGAACACATAATTAAATTGATGCAGGAACTGAGACGGGGAACCATTACAATTGGGGCTCTAAGCCAGCTTTATGAACCTCAATATGGATATTCTCTTGTAACAATATTAAAAGAGAAGGGGATCCAGATAGAGCCGGGGACATTATATCCACTTTTAAGAAGGCTAGAAGAGCAAGGTCTTTTGGAAAGCAAATGGGATACGAATGATACACGACCAAGAAAGTATTACTTATTAAATAATACTGGAAAAAAAGTGTTAGATTTATTACGTGTGGAGTGGCAAAGAATTGTCACAAGCATGAATAATGTAATGAAGGAAAGAGGTGAAAAAGATGGAGATGATTGAGCGGTATGTTTATGCGGTCACCAAGAGGCTACCGGAAATACAAAGAAAAGATGTAGCAGACGAACTTCGTGGTTTAATTGAAGATATGCTGGATGAGCGTGTTCAAAATAAGGATGTACAGGAAGAAGATGTAGAGGGAGTTTTGCTGGAACTTGGACATCCAAGGAATCTGGCACGAAAATACAGAGGAGATAAAAAGTATTTAATTGGTCCAGAGCTATATGATTTGTATATGCTGGTTCTGAAGATAGGTTTGATTTCAGTTATTACAGTATTTACTGTTGTTTTCGTGATTCAAGTTAGCTTAAATCCAATTAATATTCTGGATTACTTTGTCGAATATATTGTTTCCTTTTTCACGTCTACCATTCCAATGGTTATCGGCTGGACGACATTGGGTTTTGCGTTAGCGGAGTATTTTAGTCCAGGAAAGTTGAGGAACATCACTTTAGACAAGGGGTGGAAGCCATCAAACTTGGCACCGGTTCCCGATTCGAAGCGGCATATTAAGCGAAGTGAACCCATTATAGGGATTCTATTTTATGTGTTAATCATGGTGTTTTTGGTATTTTCAAATGATTATTTTGGCATTTGGATTTTTCAGGACGGAGAGTTTTCCGGCGTTGTTCCATTCTTAAATGAGAAAACATATGGTTTATTTCTATTATTAATTCTCATTGTTTTTGGATTTGGTATTGTAAAGGAATGTTTGAAATTTGTGTATGAAAAGTGGACGTTTTCGCTAGTTTGTTTCACGACCATTGTTAATCTGATCTCAATCACATTGATTTTGTTCATGATTACAAGTACTCAGTTCTGGAATCCAACATTCATGAGCGAACTTGTACAACACGGTTTTGTAAATGAAGGAAGCGATGGCTATGAGACCGTTCGCCTGATTTGGGAACAGGTTACATTTTGGACACTTATTTTATTTATTGTTGGTCTAGTTTGGGATATTATTTCTGGATTTATAAAGGTTCGTCAAGCTAAAACAAAATAATCCCTTCAACCATGATAAGATATTTGAAAGAAATTAAAAATATTTGGTCTTGAAGCTCTTTAAAAATATCTTTATTATATTCAAGCATCAGCATGCTAATCGAACGAGAGTACGTTTCTTTTGAATTGAGTCATATTGATAAATACATGTTTTGATGTAAAAAGTTAATAATTTTGAGAGGATTTATTTCGTTAACGGACCGTATTGTGGATAAAGGTTTTATGAAAGTGATAAAATTATTTTTCTGTAATCAAGTAAGATAGAATACAAGTGATACTGGGGGTATGATGATTTGAACGATATCTATGAAGTTATTATTATTGGAGCAGGTCAAGCAGGCATTGCTATGAGTCATCAACTAACACACAAGGGAGTAGAGAACCACATCATGATTGATGCTCAAAAGTATATTGGAGACGCTTGGCGTTTTCGTTATAAATCACTTGTATTATTCACTCCGAAATCATATTCTGCCCTTCCAGGATTAGAAATGAAAGGTGACCCCAATTCTTATCCCACAAAGGATGAAATGGCTGATTATTTGGAGGGGTACGTAACCCATTTTAATTTGCCACACAAAATGAATACCGTCGTTACAAGCATTGAAAAAAAGAATAATTATTTTAGCGTATTTACAACAGAAGGGAATTATCAATCAAAGAAAGTAATTATAGCCTCAGGAGCTTTTCAAAAGCCATATGTACCACCTGTGATTAAAAATGATAGTAAAGTGATATCACATATGCATTCCTCTTTATACACTGAACCAAGAAACCTTAATAATGGACCTGTAGTGATTGTAGGAGGAGGCAACTCGGGAGCACAAATTGCAGTTGAGTTGTCCAAGGATAGAGAGGTTATCCTTGCTATATCACATAAGCTAAAATTCCTCCCTTTAAAGATATTTCAGAAAAGTATTTTTAATTGGTTAGATAAGTTTCAACTTTTATATGCTGGTACAGATACAATTAGAGGTAAACTCTTTCAAAAAAGAAAAGATCCTATATTTGGAAAAGAATTAAAAAAAGCCATTAAAAGTCAAAATGTAAAAATTAAACCAAGAGTAACAGAGGTTAACGGCAAAAAGGTAATTTTTTCTGATGGTAGTTCACTGGGAGTAAATCAAATCATTTGGGCAACTGGTTTTGTTCCATCGTATGAAATGATCCGTATTAATGGGGCGATTGATAAAAAAGGTAAACCTATACATAATCGGGGTGTAAGCCCTGTTGATGGGTTATATTATATCGGATTACCTTGGCAACATAATCGTGGCTCTGCACTTGTTTGTGGCGTTGGAAGAGATGCCATGTTTTTGGTGGATAACTTCTTTTGATTACAGCAATCATGTGCGATAATCGCATAATGTTGTGCAGAAATCGGACCAGATTGTCGCATGGTGAATTGTGAAAATAACAAAGGATGTGAGTGATATTATATATGTATTTGGAATGCTTGGCTTAGGTTTTGGTATGAATTTATTCTTTTTCTTTGTTTCTAAACTCATGTTTGAACAATAAGTGAAGATGCATTCCCCTTCAAATTACGGTTTTTGCAATTCTCTCAAAGAATTATGTGGGGTCTTCCATCTTATATCCGAGTCCATGAATTGTTTTAATGTATAATGGTTTTTTGGAATTCTCCTCAACTTTATCCCTCAAACGACTTATATGAACATCGACAATCCGGGTATCCCCGGCGTAATCATAATCCCATACTTCAGCCAATAATTGATCGCGTGAAAGAACCATTCCTTTATGTTCGGTTAGATAAGTTAATAATTCAAATTCCTTTCGAGTAAAGGAAAGCGATTGATCTGCCAAGGTAGCTTCGTATTTATCTGGATATATCGTCAATTCTCCGATTTCAATAGCTGTGTATTTTTCAGGCACAGGTTGTCTTGCTCTTCTTAAGATTGCTTTCACACGTGCTACAATTTCTCTTGGACTAAAAGGTTTTGTAATATAGTCGTCAGCCCCTAGTTCTAAACCGAGTATTTTGTCAAACTCATCTGTTTTAGCAGTCAGGATCAGTATCGGTGTATCTATTTTATTTTGTCGTAATGTTTTACATACTTCTAAACCATCCATTCCAGGTAACATCAAATCAAGGATAATTAAATCATATTGATATGTCATAGCCATTGTTATTGCTTCATTGCCATCAAAAGCAACATTTGTTTCATAACCAGCTTTCTCCATATTATAAGTAAGTAATGTAACAATTGCTTTTTCATCATCGACAATGAAAATCTTTTTGCTCATCCTAATTCTCCTATCTAAAAACTACCTTAATCTATCATACTCTAGGATTGATGAAATAAGAAAGGAAGTTATCGATTGTAAACAAAAATTTACAATCGAGGATATGCAAATTAACAATTTGTTTACAACTCATTAATAACTCCTCAACATGTAAAGATTACAATGTGATATGTAAGGCAAATAACTCACAAAGAATGGGGAGGAATTAGATGATGAAGTTTAAGAAAATGACGTTGGTATTCGGATTGAGTATTTTAGCGATTGTTTTAGTTGCTTGTGGAAATTCGGAAGCGAAAGCAGGGAAAGAGTCTCAAAATGATACATCCTCAGATGGAAGTGAAAATAACAAAGCGCTTGAAGGTAGTGTTGTAATAGATGGTTCAGGTACAGTATATCCGTTAATGTCGAGAATTGCTGAGGAGTATATGCTAACGGAACAAGAAAATGTTTCTGTTGAAGTAAGTAGAGCAGGGACAAGTGCTGGATTTGAAAAGTTTTTAGTCGAAGAAAATGGAACAGACTTCAATGATGCTTCCCGTCAAATGAAGGATGAAGAGGCGAAAAAAGCAGAAGAGGTCGGCATAGATGTAAAAGAATTAAAAGTAGCACTTGACGGGCTAACGTTTGTTGTTCATCCTGACAATGATTGGGCAAGCGAGCTAACAGAAGAGCAGATTATAGACATTTTTGAAGCAGATAGTGGAGTGGAAAAATGGTCAGATATTGATCCGGAATTTCCTGATGAGCCAATTCAAACATACGGTCCGAATGAAAACCATGGGACATATGAATTTTTTTGGGAAAATATCTTGGAAGAAAAAGACCTTGTGAGTTCCGTGAATTTACAACAAGACTATTCAACATTAGTTAATCTTATTGCGGAAGATGTGAATGGAATTGCCTTTTTTGGATATGGTTACTATGTCAATAATCAGGATAAGTTGCAAGCCGTCCATGTTGACTTTGGCGATGGGGCCGTTGAACCGACGTTAGATACAATTTCAGAAGATGGAGACTATGCACCGTTTACAAGACCAGTATTCACCTATTTAAATGTAGACCAAGCAAAAGCTAAGCCAGAAGTATTAGATTTCGCTCTTTACGCTTTAAACAATATCAACACATTTGCTGGCGAAACAGGTTTCGCTCCTCTACCAGAAGAAGAGATTGAAGAAAATATCGATTTCTTGGAGGGGCTCATGTAGATGGGGGGAGCTCAAGGATAATCTCTTATCTATTTCGATTGATTGAAAAGAAAGGAAGTATTCATACATGAGTACGAGCAGTAAAGAGGCACAGGTAGATGTAAGGAAAATGATGATCAACAAAAGCAAATCAAGAAAAGTTTCAGAGATATTAGAAAAGTTGATTCCTATCCTCTTATTTATTATTACATCTACTTCCATATTGATTACGATAGGGATTGTTTTTACACTGTTATCGAAGACGATAGAATTTTTTAAACGAATTCCGGTGTGGGATTTCTTTACTGGAACGGTGCTTAATCCATTAAGTCAGGATGCGACATTTGGAATCCTGCCATTACTTGTCGGAACAGTTGTTTCGTCTGTTATTGCGATGCTAGTTGCAGTTCCGATTGGTCTAATGTCAGCCATTTATTTAAGTGAATATGCTTCTGAACGTGTGAAGAAAATATTTAAACCATTACTAGAATTACTTGCTGGAATACCAACAATTGTTTATGGCTTCTTTGCTTTTACATTTGTTACACCACTTTTAAGAGAAGTAATACCGAGTCTTGAGCCAACAAACATTTTAAGCCCAGGCATTGTCATGGGAGTCATGATTATACCGATGATTGCATCGATGTCGGAAGATGCGATGAATGTAGTGCCAAATGCAGTTCGCGAAGGAGCGCTTGCGCTAGGAGCAACAAAGTTAGAAACGACTTTTCGTGTAGTGATTCCAGCAGCATTATCAGGAATTATTGTTTCTATCGTATTGGCGATTTCACGTGCAATAGGTGAAACGATGATTCTTACGATAGCTAGCGGTAGCACCAGAAACTTCACTTATGATATTACGCAATCCATGCAAACGATGACTGCTTATATTGTGGAAGTAACCGGTGGAGATGCTCCGGCAGGTTCAACGATCTATTATAGTTTATATGCTGTTGCGGCAACACTATTCGCTTTTACGTTGGGCATGAACTTACTCGCTCGTTATGTGACGCGTCGGTTCAAGGAGGCATATTAAAATGGAATATATCGACATAGTACAGATCAAAAAAAGAATTTGTTCAAGACTTTTACTTAATAAATTGGCCAAAGTATGTTTTATTTTTGCCACGCTATTCGGATTAATCGTACTCGCTATCCTCCTAGTACGTGTTATATCTGAAGGAATTGCATGGATTAATGTTGATTTTTTAACTTCAAAATTATCCACGCAAGCTGATCGTGCAGGAATTATGGGTGCAATACTAGGGACGTTTTGGCTAATGGTTGTTGTTGGTCCTGTTTCAATGTTTTTTGGAGTAGGAACAGCCATTTATTTAGAATTGTATTTGAAAAAAGGTAAGTTACAATCTATCATTCAAACGAATATTACAAATTTAGCAGGTGTTCCATCGATTGTATATGGGATCTTAGGGTTAACGGTATTTGTTCGCGCATTGGATTTTGGCAACATTGTCCTTGCAGGTGGTTTAACAATGTCTTTGCTTGTGTTACCGATTATCGTTACGGTAAGCCAGGAAGCCATTCGTGCAGTGCCACAACACTTAAGTGAAGCTTCGTATGGTTTAGGCGCAACAAAATGGCAAACAATCAGAAGGATTGTGCTCCCATCAGCTTTACCAGGGATTTTAACTGGTACCATTTTAGCATTATCACGTGCTATCGGTGAGACTGCGCCACTTGTTGTCATAGGAATTCCAGCATTACTCATGCCTTTTCCAGGTGGTTTATTAGATAAATTTACGGTGTTACCGATGCAAATTTATTACTGGACACTTGATTCAGCCTTAGTTGCTGAATATGCAAATTTAGCGGCGGCAACTATTATTGTATTGTTACTTGTCCTATTTGCATTAAATGGAACGGCCATTATGGTTCGCAACAAATTTCAAAAGAGATATTAAGTATACGAGGAGTGAAAGAATGATGAGCATACTAACTATGGGAGAAAAAAGCGGCACAGTACAGCAAGCAAATGTATATGCTTTTAAACAAACGAAAACAAATAATGAATTGATTTATCAAACGAAAGATTTAAGTCTTTGGTATGGGAAAGAACAAGCACTAAAAAATATTAATATGTCCATTCATGATAAAGCAGTCACGGCAATCATCGGCCCATCTGGCTGTGGGAAGTCTACTTATTTAAAAACACTTAATCGAATGGTGGAATTAGTTCCCAGTGTTCATATGGAAGGTGAAATTGCTTATAAAGGGAAAAACATTCTTGATAAGACGTTCCGTTCCGAAGAATTACGAACTGTTGTTGGAATGGTTTTTCAAAAAGCGAATCCATTTACGAAATCTATTTATGAAAATGTTGCTTACGGTCCTAGAATACATGGGATTCGTAATAGAAAAGTGTTAGATGAGATTGTCGAATGTAGTTTACGAGATGCGTATATTTGGGATGAAGTAAAAGATCGTCTAAAAAAAGATGCACTAGGTTTATCCGGTGGCCAGCAACAAAGATTATGTATTGCAAGATGCTTGGCCATTGAACCAAGTGTTATCCTAATGGATGAGCCAACTTCCGCACTTGATCCCAAATCAACTTTAAAAATAGAAGCATTAATTCAAGAACTGAAACAGAAGTATTCTGTCGTTATTGTCACACATAATATGCAACAAGCTGCACGTATTTCGGATAATACAGCATTCTTTTTAGAAGGTGAAATCATTGAACATGATCAGACAGATGTCATATTTAATCATCCAAAAGACTCCCGTACGGAAGGGTATATTAGGGGTGAATTTGGTTAATAAGAATTGAAAGGTGGATTACAAAACTTAATTGACAAATCTGTTCAAGATGATATTTCAAAACATCCACTTTTCCACTTTCTGCACCTTCCATCTCTGATAAATTTGAACCAATCTATCATACTATGAAAGGACCTAAATTTGGTCTAAGATTTTGTCCGCATACCCAATGGACCACTTTAGTTTAGCAGTTACACATAAAACCACCATTTTTTCTATTATCCAAAAGCAAAGCGTGATATTCTTCATTCGGAAGGAAAAGAAGCGTTAGATTTTCATCGCCGACATAAATTACATCCTGTGGAAGAACAATTAAAAATTAATAATGTGACTTATGACGTGAAAATACTACGTGGAGAACCAGGTCCAACCATTGTCAATCATGCTAACAAAAATGAATTTGATCTTGGCGTTATAGGTAGCCGAGGTCTCAATACACTTCAAGAAATGGAATTAGGAAGTGTGAGTCATAAAGTGATGAAAAGAGTAAATTGTCCTGCTCTTATCGTAAAGTGAATATTATAAGTGGAAGGGAGCAATTATAACCAAACACTTAACATTAAATGGGTTAAGGGATACGAATGCCCTTTTGTGACAGGCATTTTTTATTGTATGAAGTAAATCTAATTCTAAATACACGGAAACGAAAATTTTAACATGCTATAAAATTTGAACAAGTGTAGGAACACTTTTACACTGTGTATGACAAAGAGGGTGTTGGTGACACGCGTATAGTAGATGTGCATATTGGCCATTTAAGTGAACAGCTGATCATTCGCACTCTTGGCCCCAGATCGTTTTTTCTAAAAAGTAATAGTGATGCGGCCTCTTGCAGTGCTTTATCCTTATATCTTAATTATTTTTCTAATTCATTTCTTTTGGTGCTCTTTTCCTTTAAATTTTGATTCACTTGTTTAGTTTGAGCTTATTTGTCCGAAGATGAAATCCCCCGCATATTATCTAAAGATTCGTGGGTCATCTATACTAAACTACTTTTATTTCTAGTTTTCATTAATCAACACAAGTGATATAATGAATGAAATTATTTTAATCTCTTACAAGGGGGAAACACCGTGATCATTGCGATCATATTTTTATTATTTGTTTCATTTTTCTTTTCAGGAAGTGAAACTGCTTTAACCGCCGCAAATAAAATGAAATTACAAACAAAGGCGGGTAATGGAGATAAAAAGTCAGAAAAACTGTTAAAATTAATTTCCAAGCCAAGTGAATTTATTACAACGATACTCATTGGCAATAATATTTCAAATATCCTGTTACCGACACTCGTCACAGCATTAGCCATCGATTATGGATTTAATATAGGTGTTGCAACAGCCATATTAACGGTGACAATTATTATTTTTTCTGAAGTTATCCCAAAGTCTATTGCTGCGTCTTTTTCTGAGAGAATTGCTTACATTATTTACCCAGTGATTAGGTTCTTTGTAATTTTTTTCAAACCGATTACATTTTTATTAAACAAGTTTACAGGGTATATCACACGGTCTTTATCTAAAGGCGAAGTTGAAAATGTTTCATTTTCCAAGGATGAATTTCGCGCCATCGTTGATATTGCAGGGTCTGAAGGGATGCTTGAAAAAGAAGAATCTTTTCGGATCAAAGGTGCCCTTGATTTTCAAAATTTAAATGTTAAAGATGTATTAAAAACACCTCGTGTAGATATTGTTCCACTACCGAATACAGCAACTTATGAAGAAGTTAGAGATACTGTACTTGAAAATAATTTCACAAGATATCCTGTGTATTCTGAAAGTATTGACAGTATTGTAGGCATCTTCCATTCTAAATATTTGATCCAATGGTCTATAGAACCGAAACAAACGCTTCAGTCTTTAAGTGACTTAGAACCGTTAATTGTGTATGAACTTCACTCAATTGAAAGGGTTTTCCGTCGTATGACAAAAGAGAAAAAACATATGGCAATTGTGCTAGATGAATATGGCGGGACAGAAGGTATCATTACGCATGAAGACATCATTGAAACGATGATTGGGTTAGAAATAGAAGATGAATTGGATTCTGAAAACAACTCGGTCATCGAAAAGGTGACAGAAACAGAAATTATATGTGATGGAAAAATTACGTTACACTATTTAAATTCAATTTTTAATACAGAAATTCCCGAAGAAGAGGATGTACTTGCTGGGTATTTATTAAAAGAATTTAAACAATTTCCTGCCGCGAACGATGTGATTGAAAGAAGCAATTTAACTTTCAAAGTTTTAGAAATTGAAGGAAGGACGATCAGTAAGGTTCAAATTATTAAATAAATGATCAATTAACACGAATAAAAGCTCTCAATTGACAATTTTACCGAAATTAAAATAGCCAAGTTTTACAATCTAAACCAAACTATTACTGGAGTGTTATTTGTTTCTTCAACTAAAGGGCAGTTATCTTCAGCAGCTGTTATCAAAAGGGTGTTGTCTAATAGTTCATTTTCCACTGATGAAGCCCAATTAAAAAACAAGAATGTTGACTTAACAGCATTTTTGGTTTTTTCATTTTTTATACAAAATTATCTGTTTTTAGCCGGCGGGCAGCACAAAAAACCTTTCAATGCACCAGCTCACCACATGGACTTAATTATCATCTCCTGGTTTGTAATTATAAACGCCCTCATTTTGATCGGTTCGGTTAGTTGTATCCACATCTAAAATGCCTTTTTGATTAAGAACTGCAAGCGTTATCGTTTCCAAATAATCTAGTGATAGGTTATTTGATTGCAATTAATGTTAAAGGAAAGATAAGAAAATACTATCGCATTACAAGTAAAGGAGAGACAATATTTAACGAAGCAAGAGCTCAAGCATATGAACTTTTTAAAGAAATCAAATGAGGGTGGTAGAGTGGTATGGGGAAACCAACGAACAACAAAAGCAGTTTTCGGATTCTTTTAGAGATTCTATTTGTTTCCACAAAATTAGGGTTTACATCGTTTGGAGGCCCTGTTGCACATCTAGCATACTTTAAAGATGAATATGTAGATCGTAGAAGGTGGTTAGAAGATAAAACCTACGCAGATATAATTGCGCTGTGTCAGTTTCTTCCAGGCCCTGCGAGTAGCCAAGTAGGGATTTCGATAGGCATGATTCGTGGTAGTCTTTTAGGAGGAGTAGTGTCGTGGATAGGGTTTACCTTGCCATCTATAATTGTCTTAGTATTATTTGCCATGATTTACCAATCTTTTACTTTGGAAGGTGCAGGTTTCATTCATAGCTTGAAGATTGTAGCTGCAGCTGTTGTTTTACATGCTTTAATAGGGTTGGGAAAAAAATTAACACCAGATAAAACTCGCCTTGCTATAGCTGTTGTTGCTGCGTCTATTATGTTGGTTTATCCATCAGCGTGGATGCAAATTGTAATAATTTTAGGAGCAGGATTGTTAAGTCTAAGAATCTTTAAGAATAAAACTGAGTCTAATGTAAAACCATTTTCTGTAAACATTTCAAAGAGAACAGGAATTATTTCTTTGGGTATTCTGGTAGTCTTCCTTACTGTTTTACCAATAGTAACAAAGCTTACGCATAACCCTTTGGTTAGTATTTTTGACACGTTTTTTAGAGTTGGCTCTTTGGTTTTTGGAGGGGGACATGTGGTATTACCAATGATTGAACGTGAAATTATACCACAAGGCTTGATGTCACCTGATGCATTCTTGGCTGGTTATGGAATGGCTCAAGCTGTTCCTGGACCTTTGTTTACTTTTTCAAGCTACCTTGGAACGATGATGGAAGGAATTGGAGGAGCTGTAGTAGCAACTATTGGTATATTTTTACCGTCCTTTTTATTTATTGTAGCAGCTTTACCATTTCTAAGTGAATTACGCAAGCATGCCACGTTTCAACGAATTCTTATGGGAGTGAATGCAAGTGTTGTTGGGATCTTATTAGCAGCATTCTATGACCCGGTTATTAAGAGTTCGATTTTTGATGCATCAGATTTTGCTTTAGGTGTTGTCTTATTCGCCTTATTAAACATCTGGAAGTTTCCAGCATGGATCATCGTAATATTGGGAGTTGTAGGTGGTTATATCATCCGTTTTATAGGTATGGGTATCTGACCTTTCAACAATAAAAAAGAGTGTGTTCATATAATATAAATCAACTAAATGCCAAGAAACCGTTATTGAGATGCACTCTTTTGTATACAATCATTGTTGTATTATAAAAATGCAGACCACTAATTAATACAGTCAATTTTTGATAAATAGATATTTTGATATCCACAAATCAGTATGATTTAGATCTTTAGCCTTCTAGATATCTGTATAATATGTAGATTTACCGATGCCGATCTGTTATTTCTGATCTACCACCCCATGCCCTTTGGCCAAATTGAATCTCAATTGCATCAAAAAGGTGTAAATCTTCCTCTTTGATTCGCATACCACGGTTGTATTGCCCAACCTACATCATTTCATGTATTTAGACTCGAAATAGGGTTTATTATTTACAAATACTGATAATCATGATAAGCTTTTTTTAGTCAAATAAAACAAGGTTTTCATGGGGGAGTCTGTCATCAAGGGGTTATATGACCTTGATCACAGGCTCCCTTATGTATTTTTTTAATAAATAATGCAAAATCTATAAGAAATGGAAGGGGCATCATATAAGTGGAATTCGTATTGTTGATATTTGTACCTGTTTTGGCTGCAGTTTTTGTGCCAATTCTATTTCAAAAACTGAAAAACATACATACTGGTTGGTTTGTATTAATTATTCCAGTTATCCTATTCATTTACTATACTGGGTTCATTCAAACAACGATGAATGGCGACCATGCAATTTCATCCCTACAATGGATTCCTTCCCTTGGGATTTCATTCGTATCATACATAGATGGTCTAAGCCTCCTATTCACATTACTCATTACTGGTATTGGAGCACTCGTCGTACTTTATTCCATTTTTTATCTTGATAAGAACCGTGAGAAACTTGGTAATTTTTATGTCTATTTACTAATGTTCATGACTGCCATGTTGGGTATTGTTCAATCAGACAATTTAATGACCCTATACTTATTTTGGGAATTAACTTCTATTTCATCCTTCTTGTTAATTGGTTACTGGTATACTAAAAATCGTTCTCGGTTCGGCGCTTTAAAATCTATGTTAATTACTGTGTTCGGTGGCCTCTCGATGCTTGGGGGGTTCGTGCTTTTAGGCCTTATGGGGGACACGTTCTCTTTACGCGAATTGCTTGCAAACTCGTCTGACTTAGTAGGACAGGAATTTTTTGTGCTTGCACTTGTTCTGATTTTACTCGGTGCCTTTACGAAATCAGCTCAATTTCCATTTTATATTTGGCTGCCGGATGCGATGGAAGCACCTACACCTGTCAGTGCCTATCTTCACTCTGCGACAATGGTGAAAGCAGGCCTGTATTTAGTGGCTCGTTTTACACCTATATTTGCGAGTTCCGAAGTGTGGATTTGGCTTGTGACAGGAATTGGACTGCTTACGCTTTTCTGGGGTTCCTTTTTTGCGGTAAAACAGACAGATTTAAAAGCTATTCTTGCCTTTTCCACAGTGAGTCAGCTTGGTTTGATTATGTCACTATTGGGGTTAGGAGCGGTTAGCTATCATGTAAGCTCGGATACCACCTTATTTAAAGTGGCCGGATTTGCCGCCATTTTTCATTTAATTAACCATGCTGTATTTAAAGGTAGTCTATTTATGGTTGCGGGAATTGTTGATCATGAAACAGGCACAAGGGATATTCGCAAACTAGGTGGATTAATGAGTGTCATGCCGCTTAGTTTTACCGTAGCATTTATCGGTTCCCTGTCTATGGCAGGACTTCCTCCCTTTGGTGGCTTTTTGAGTAAAGAATTGTTTCTTGAATCAATGTACGCATTTAAGGACTTTGAGCTGTTTCAATTTTCGACTTGGGGAATGGTTTTCCTCGTTATCGCGTGGATCGCGAGCGTGTTTACGTTTATATATAGTTTTTATTTTGTTTTTAATACGTTTGCTGGAAAACGTAAAAAGGAGGCCCTCCCTGTCAAGCCGAAAGAAGCACCTAAAGGGATGCTTGTTGCGCCGATTATTTTGGCAATACTTGTTGTTGTAATCTTCTTTATCCCAAATATTGTAGGGGATGTCCTTGTGAAGCCAGCTGTTGTTGCGATGCAAATGGGACTGTATAATGCCCCTTCTGATGTACCTGTCCATGTTGCTGCTTGGCACGGCCTAACGCCTCAATTATGGCTGACACTCGGTGTTATCGCTTTGGGGGCGTTGTTGTATGTGACTTTAGAAAAATGGCAAAAGGTGTATGATTTACAACCGAAGTCATTTTCATTGAATGCCGCCTATGATGCTTTAATGTTGTTCGGGGAAAAAACAATGAACAAGTTATCGCGTTTATATATGACGGGAATTTTGAGGACGTATCTTATTTATATGTTTGGAGCAATTGTTGTTATTGTACTGGCAACATTATTTGCGAAGGATGCATTTACATTCAACGTTAGTAACCTTTCGCCTGTTAATGGATATGGTTTGTTGACAGCAGTCATTCTTACTATATCAGTGTGTATGCTCATTTTTGCTAAAAAAAGGATGTATGCACTTATCGCACTTGGTGGTGTTGGTTATTCTGTTGCTCTGTTGTTCATTATTTTCAAGGCACCGGATCTAGCGCTGACACAACTCGTTATTGAAACAATTTCTGTTGCTTTGTTTTTACTTGCGTTCCATCACTTGCCAAAACTGAAACGGCATGGCGAGACGAAAGGTTTTCGATTAGGCAATTTTATAGTGGCGTTAGGAGTGGGCATTACCATGACACTGCTTGCACTTTCCGCCAGCTCACAGAAGCTGATACCGTCGATTTCCCAGTATTATAAAGATACTGTGCTGAGTGAGGCAGGTGGACGTAATATTGTTAACGTTATTCTTGTGGACTATCGTGGATTTGATACATTGTTTGAGATTGCAGTACTGGCAATTGCGGGGATTGGTATATACAGTATGATCCGTCTACAGCTGTCCAGAAAGGAGAAGCTTGATGAAAACAAATAATGTTATTTTACAAACAGCATCCAATTTTGCTTTTTTTGTCATCATTCTTTTCTCTATATATATTTTCTTTGCTGGACACAATTCACCTGGTGGTGGTTTTGTTGGTGGATTACTTACTACCGGTGCATTTGTCTTACTTTTGCTTGCTTACGATTTGAAGACGGTTCAAAAATTATTGCCGTTTAATACGATGATTGTGGTTGCCATCGGTTTGCTTCTTGCGCTTGGTATGGCATCTGCATCGTTATTATTTAATGTGCCGTTTTTCACCCATATATTTGGTGATTTTTATCTGCCATTATTTGGAGAAACCGCTTTGCATACCGCGATGATTTTTGATGCTGGTGTTTATCTTGTGGTGGTCGGTGCAGCACTGACGATTATCCAAACGATAGGAGGAGATTCTTAATGGAACTAGTGAACGCAATTATTATTGGAATTCTTTTTACTGCTGCCGTTTATTTAATATTATCCAAAAGTCTCCTTCGAATCATTTTTGGAACAGGATTGTTAAGTCATGGTGCACATTTGCTTTTGCTCACGATGGGAGGACTTGGGGCTTCTTCACCTCCTGTTATTGCTGATGGAGTAAGTGATTATGCGGATCCTTTACCACAGGCACTTATTCTAACTGCTATTGTCATTAGTTTTGGTGTAACAGCATTCATTCTTGTCCTTTCGTATCAGACATATTCCAAGCACCATACAGATAATATGGATTTCATGAGAGGAAATGATGAACATGATTAACCTGCTAATACTTCCAATCATCTTACCGTTCCTTTTTGCAATACTGCTTTTGTTTTTCAAAAATCATATCCGAGTACAGAGATTTTTAACACTACTTGGATTAGCTGTTAGTTTAGTCGCTGCACTATGTCTCATGTGGAAAGTGAAAACGGTTGGCGTTCAAACGGTCACTTTGGGTAGTTGGCCGGCACCATTTGGTATAACGCTTGTTGCAGATATGTTATCTGCATTACTTGTTACAACGTCTATTATCATTTCCATATGTGTTGTCATGTACAGCTTTACCGCCATTGGAGAAGCAAGAGAGCGGTTTTATTATTATCCTGCTGTTTTGTTTATGTTGACAGGCATTAATGGCGCATTTACAACAGGCGACATTTTCAATATGTTTGTTTTCTTTGAAGTATTGTTGATTGCATCTTATGTATTAATTGTCCTTGGTGGAGAGAAAAGACAATTAAGGGAATCCATCAAGTACTTACTTGTAAATGTGATTTCTTCCGCACTGTTTGTAGTGACAATTGGTCTTTTGTATTCGGTAGTTGGGACATTGAACATGGCAGACATATCTGCAAAAATAACGGAAGTGGGACAAACCGGGTTTCTAACCGTTATCGCTATTTTATTCTTGCTTGTATTTGGGATTAAAGGGGCTTTATTTCCGCTTTATTTCTGGCTCCCAGGTTCGTATGCAGCTCCCCCCATGCCGGTACTGGCTTTGTTTGGAGCATTGCTGACAAAGGTCGGATTATACGCCATTATACGAACCTATACATTGTTTTTCATACATGATATATCATTTACACATGAATTACTTCTTGTATTATCTGTATTAACAGTTGTTTTCGGTTGTATCGGTGCACTTGCTTATTTTGATGTGAAACAAATCATTATTTACAATATTATTATCGCTGTAGGGGTTATTTTGTTCGGTATTGCCCAAATGAATGATTCCGGTGTGAGTGGTGCGTTATTCTATTTAATCCATGACATGATAATTAAAGCAGGGCTGTTCTTATTGATTGGTATCATTATTAAACTAACGGGTACATCCAATTTAAGAAAAATGGGTGGTTTAATGAAGACACACGCATCACTAGGCTGGATGTACTTAATTGCGGTGTTTGGTCTTGTTGGTATCCCCCCGTTAAGTGGCTTTATAGGTAAACTGTTGATCATTCAAGGTGGTTTTGAGGCCGACAATATATGGACTACTATCCTTATCCTAATTTCAAGCCTTATTGTCCTTCTGTCAGCTGTGCGTATCTTTGTCTACGCATTTTGGGGAGAACCAGTTGCATTACCAACTACGCAGCGACGTTCTTATCGTAAAGAAATGATCCCTGCAACATTGTTGGTAATTATTTCTATTGCTTATGGGATTGGCTCTGAGTGGCTTGTTCCATACATGGAGGATGCAGCGAATTTATTATTGAATCCATCTGTGTATATAGACGCGGTGTTAAAGGAGTAGATATAAATGGCTATTCAAATACTGTTGAACTTTTCCATTGCCATTGTTTGGATGTTTTTGAACACATCTTTTACAGCCCAGACATTTATGATTGGATATTTAATCGGATTGCTCACTATTTTTATCATGCGAAGGTATTTTAAAGAAAAATTTTATTTAAGCCGCGTGTGGGCAGTTGTGAAGCTGGGACTGATTTTTATAAAGGAACTTACTTTGTCAAATATTGCTGTGTTGCGCATTGTTCTGCAACCAAAAATGGATATTGAACCATCTATTTTTGCTTTTCCAACTGATCTTCAGCATAATTGGGAAATCACACTGTTGTCGAATTTGATTACATTGACACCCGGAACACTCGTCGTACACGTGTCTGATGATCAGAGGACACTTTATATCCATGCGATTGATGTGGATGACGTAACGGAGGAAATCGAGTCCATAAAAAATACATTTGAAAAGGCGATTAAGGAGGTAGGTCTTTCATGAAGATATTCATTTTAATCTCTTTATTGCTTGTTCTTTTATCTGTTATTGGGTTACTCGTCCGTATTATGCTAGGTCCTTCAACACCTGATCGGCTTGTCGCACTGGATGCAATAAGTGTCGTGATTATTTCATCCACTGCACTTATGTCTATATTGTTCCAGACGAGCTTTTTGATTGAAATCATATTACTGATAGCAATTATGTCTTTCATCGGGACCGTTGCCTTTTCTAAATTTATTGAGAAAGGGAGGATTATCGAACGTGACCATAATAGCTAATATACTTATCATTTTGTTGATTTCTGTTGGAACTGTTTTTACTATAGTTGCTGTCATTGGTGTACTACGCTTACCCGATATTTATACAAGATCACACGCTGCTACAAAAAGTGTCACATTTGGTGTTTTATGTATACTAACAGGCACATTTCTTTATTTTTGGATCATTGAAGGAGACTTTAATATAAAACTTCTCCTTGGTGTTTTGTTCCTATTTTTCACCGCTCCTGTAGGCGGGCATGTAATAGCTCGAGCGGCTTATATTTCCGGGGTGAAACCCAGTAGAATGACGGGGAAAGACGAACTGGAAAAAGTAATTGAGAACGCTAAACAAGAAAACAATTCTGGTGGGGAGAATAGCCAATAACATGTTTAAGCATCAGTAACATGACTATTAAACTTCTTCCTTTTTTCCGAATTATCTGGCGCATTATTTTGATGTACATTAAAATAATGAAATGTTTTTGGAGGAGTCTGTCACACAAGGCATACGTATGTCTTGTGTGACAGATTTTTTACTTACTTCCAACGTAAAACAATACAAACAAATTGTCTTTTACATATACGTTGACCTTAGGGTGATTTTCTGCCCATATTAAAATATGAGAATAACGACAAAGTATAGAGCCATGACGACTAAACCAATTGGTATGGCTGTACGTGCATAATCTTTACTTGTGATATTTAATTTACCTGCTGCAATGATATTTGGAATATTCCCAGGGATTAGCATACCACCACTGATAATCAGACCAAGTAAAATATCTCGAATGGTAACGGTACTCATGGCTGGACTAATTTCCGCCGCAGCGAGTGTCGCATTGTCAAGAATAGCTGATAACATGTTGATCCAATAGAGAAGTAGTGGATTCAAGTCAAGCAAGAATCGTTCTATAAAAGGCTGGAATCCTGCACCGAGAAAAGTTAGCGCCATAACGAATAAGTAAATTTTTAGGCTTCGGAAAATGATTTCACCATATGACTCTGTTTCAGTCTCACGTTCTTCTTTTTGGATGTCGTCTTTTCCAGGTTTGCTAATAAATGCGGCTAGCAATCCGAATATAATGACACCTGGGATAATATAGATGCCAAGTAATTTAAATAAGTAGAAAAACTCTTCATTTAAGTTTCCTGTGACAATTGTGGATAGCGGCTCGCCGATTGGTGTCAATGCTGCGCCCATACCAATTGCATAACAAGCGATGATGACAATGGAACGCTCTGTTTTCTTTTCAAGCTGCAAGACACTTAATACAGACACAAGAATAATTGCTGCGATGATTGCTGTAATAATACTTGATATCAGTCCAAGCACAATTACAAATAAAGCAATAAACAGTCGGAATGGCATTGCCTGTTTGATGCCCATAATTGCATTTTCGATAGGCCCTTGAAACCAACGAAATAGGAGACCCGCAACTAATACTGCAATCGTTATGTTGATTGGATGTGTCAATGCTTCAATAAGCAAGTCCTTTGTAAAAACTTGGCTCACAATGACTGAAGCTACGCCCATGATAAAAAGGAACACTTCCAAATTCTTCTCCACAAACTTTGTAAATGGCAAAAATAATACAAATAGTAAAATGATAATTAAACCTATTATCATCTATCTTCCTTCCCCCTCTGTCTACCTCTTAAATGGTATTAATTTCTTCAAATAGGATAGTTTTTATTTATATATCAATCGAATATAGACTATTTTTCGCTGATTACTATCCTAAAGTTGTCATATAAATGACTTCCATCCTCCTTATTTGCTGCCAAAACAAATAAGAGTCTGTCGTAAATGGGCATAGATATCCCTAGATGACAGACTACTCCACATACAGACTATTTAATTTTCTGTAAATATTATATCATAAAAATTATCTTTTGTATTATGTAATGTACTGAAAACTGGCAGATAATTTAAGTATGTGACGACTTCGAGGGTTCCGTTTTTAATTGGTAGGCTTTTGGGACTCATAAGTATTTAAACATTAATGGCAAATATTGCGCAGACGTGTTTAGCCTTAAGTGGATCAAATATATTTATTGTGGTGGCTCTTCCGTATTGACCATAATCGCTGCAACTTGTGTTAAATGTTGATAAAACTTTTCGCCAGCTGGTAATTGATCTAACCCCACTTCTTCAAAAGCTTCTTTCATGCATCGTAACCAACTTTTTGCACGTGTCGGTGTAATTTCATGTGGAAGATGACGGATGCGCATCGCTGGTCGACCAAATTCTTGACTGTAAAGTGGTGGTCCACCAGTAAATTGAGTCAAAAATAAACGTTGTTTACGCATGATTTCATTGATATCACCATCGAAAATTGGAATTAAATTTTCATCTGAATATACTTTGGGATAAAATGCATTGACCAATTCTTCAATTTTTTCAGCACCTATTTCATCATATATACTTCGTAAATGTAAATGAGTCATCACCATTTCCTCCTTCGTCTATGTTATCCATTATAAGAGAAAATGAATCTGTTTTGTGTGATCTATATCACTGAAATGAAGCGCGTCATTAGAAAGCCAAATGAATATGAAAATTAGTGCAACAATATGTTTAACGGCAAAAAATAGGCTGGTTATATGATATATATATCCAACCTATCAACTGGTCCCATCGACATATATCGATCGACGTTCTCCCAGAGGATGTCATTTATCTAGTGAACATTTATTTTGCGTCAGATTATCTGTAAAATATAGGACCGCCTTCGCTAATCATTTTGTTAATTTCGATGTTACTGTCATTTGCAATAGCTTGATTATGCATGTTGATATCTACATTATCATTCCAATATAAGAGGTCTTGATTAAAGGTTGCAGGAGAAAAAATGGGTCCACCTTCACTTATCATGTCTTTGATTTCCGCATGATTATTAATAACATGTTGGCTTTGCATGTTAATCCCTCCTTTATAATTCCATTATCTTACGTTTGTAAATGATGGTCTTTGACCTAGATCAAATTTTTTAAAAGTACCTTTTTTGATTCTATACCCTTAAAGTTGAAGAAATAAACATAATGGGCATTGCAAAAATGTTCATCACAATGCCGAATCGCCCACAGTGTCACAAATGTCGCCCGCTCTCACTGTCAAATCGCCCATACTTAACAATTATCGCCCACAATCCAACGAAAATCGCCCGTATTCTTCCTAATATCGCCCATTCCCACCATCGAGTCGTTCTACCATCAATGACGAATTTGATCAAATGATTGTTGAGAAAATTAAAGAAAGTGATACAATTACCCTAGATGTTTACTTATGTCAGTAATTGTTTTACATGATGGATTAAAAGGAACGCGCTTACATGTTGAGTTGAAAGCTGGAAGATAGAATATGCGTTGTTAAATATGATGCTTATGAAAAGGCAATTTCCAACAAACAGAAAAAG
>Ga0209487_1000622_pt1 | contig 31743 bp, 28 predicted proteins | sample Poulit2012_FD_187524 | JGI IMG/M metagenome (GOLD analysis project Ga0209487, IMG submission 187524) | Agricultural soil microbial communities from Georgia to study Nitrogen management - Poultry litter 2012 (SPAdes) (version 2) | ecosystem: Environmental > Terrestrial > Soil > Agricultural land...
GGGATGTTCCTGCTTTCTTATCGGATATGGTAGAAAATGATCACCTAGGTATTCGAACGAATCAAGGTTTTTATAACTACGATGATCATGGTGAAAAAGCAATTCATACACGAGACAATCATTTCCTAGATCTCCTTAAGTTACAAACAGACAAAGAGAAAGGGGATAAAGCGGATTGAAATTGATCATTAAGAGTGCTTAGAACCGGAATAAGGATTGTAGTATTGGTAAAAACACTGGATGTAAATAGAACTTATTCAATTTTACCAAACAAGAACTTATATTTAACCGATCTAATTTTAAAGAAGGCTTAACAAGAAAGCACTGTGATCACGAGGTTAGTTCATGAAACGCCATCTAATAGCATGCCTAGCTAAAAGCACTATTGTCACTTCTACATTTAAAGATTAGTATCTAATTCTATTTCGTTACGGTTATAGTTCTAGCTTAACGACAGAAGTGGCTTAAAACCATGTTATAGGGATGCTATCTGATGGTAATATTCAGCAACAGAGGATCTGTGTTAAATTGACTTGGTTTCCATATCCTGAAAGTTTCGAATACGAGAAGAGTGGAGTCCAAAAAAAGATGAGAGGAAAGTGTTATGCCATTATTAATAGTCGCACTTGGGGTTATTCTACTCATTGTATTAATCACAGGTTTTAAACTAAACGCTTTCATATCATTGATTATTGTTTCATTTGTTGTCGCTCTAGCATTAGGCATGCCACTAGAAGATATTGCAACCTCAGTTGAGACAGGATTGGGCGGTACTTTAGGACATATTGCGTTAATTTTAGCTTTTGGAGCTATGATTGGCCGTCTGATTGCTGATGCGGGTGGAGCTTATCGTATATCGATGACATTAATTGATAAATTTGGAAAGCGAAATGTCCGTTGGGCTGTTGTAACAGCATCTTTTATTGTAGGAATCTCCTTATTTTGGGATGTTGCCTTTATTCTATTAATTCCTATAGTCTATATGATTTCTAAGGAACTAAAAATATCGATTACACATTTTGGTCTTACGATGGCCGGTGCCTTAGTTGTCACCCACAGCTTCTTACCACCACATCCTGGTATCACTGCAGTTACTGAAGAGTACGGTGCTGATATCGCACTGGTATTAGTTTATGGGATTGTTATTTCAATTCCGACTATCGTAGTTGCGGGAATGTGGTTTCCTAAAGTAAATAAGAAGTGGATCCCAAGTGCTTTTGAAAAAGAAGGCAACGTGGAGGCACTCGGCGAACAAAAACATTGGAGAATAGAAGATACACCTGGATTTGTTATCAGTGTCTTAACAGCTGTATTTCCTATTCTCTTAATGGCCACTTCAGCTTTTTTAGATATCACTCAAAAGGAAGTAGGCTTTTCTGATAATCTATTAATTGAAATTATCCGTTTTGTTGGAAACCCTTCAGTAGCTTTGTTATTCTCACTACTACTAGCTATGTATACGATGGGAATTGCAAGGAAAATTCCGATGAAAGATTTGATGACTTCAGCAGGAGCATCAATCAATGCAATTGGATTGATAATATTAATTACCGGTGGTGGAGGAGCATTAAAACAGGTCATTATTGATGGCGGTGTTGGAGGTTATATTGACGAACTGTTTACTGGTGTTACTATTTCTCCAATACTACTTGCATGGATTGTTGCTGTGATTTTGCGTATTTCCTTAGGTTCAGGAACCGTTGCTGCCTTATCAACCGCTGGATTAGTGCTCCCAATGCTGGGAGCATATCCTGATGCAAATTTAGCACTTGTTGCACTTGCAACTGGGGCAGGAACAGCTTTTGCATCACATGTAAATGATCCAGGATTCTGGATGGTAAAAGAGTTTTTCGGCTTATCATTGAAAGAAACATTTGCAACTTATACATTGTTATCTTCAACTGCTTCTATAGTTGGAATTGTACTAATCTTATTAATGGATGCATCCGTTATTCTAGCAGGTCTTGTGATCGTGGCTATCTTACTCCTTGCAGTTGTTATTCATATGTTTGATGGAATCAGAAAAAAGGATGTTGAGGAAACAGGGACATAACTTAATTTGAATGGGAGAAGGTAACTATCAGAATTGCAGGTCGGCATTTAAATAAGTATTTCGCGACCCCGCTATTATTATTTTCAATACTACATAGAGATAAGTTATAAAAAATAAGCATTTGATACAGGAGCATATTTTTTGCAACTTTTTTTAACACATGAAGGAATGCGAATTGCTATACATACACTGACTGTTGTATAATAAATGTTTAATATCAGGACAATTTACAAGCGTACAGTAGTTGGCTACTATAATGAATAAAACATTTGAAGGTTGAATCAATTTTATAATTCAATGTCAGAAGTGAGAAACAAACATGACATTTTAATTTGGTCTTTATACTGATGTAAAGTTCGTGTTTAAGCATTATATTAATTTAAAATGCCTATTAAAATTCGCTTATTTTTTAATGATCCCTAATTATGAAATTCGAAGGAAATTAACATCACTGGTTTTAAAATAGAAGTAATTGTATATTTTTAATTTAGATGTTTTAGGAGATTTAAACTACTTCTTTTGGTTAATTGGATTTTTATATGGGAAATGATAAATCATCTCAGCACATGAAATATACGAGATTCATGTGGGAGAAAAGGTCAAGATCGAAGTATGGCGAGGGGTTATTTTCCGCCCACCGAAAGCGAGTATATTCTATATGCGGTCATCCCAGGGATTTGGTTACTTTACACGTTCTTTGAACGCTCCATCTATTTAAACATCGATTGAAAGAGAAGGTGTCATCTGTGTAGAGGCAACGTTATCAAGGGATGGCAGAAGAGCTAGCAGTGTTTTCCTATTTCTTGTAGACGGAATGTTAATTGATACTGGACCGCAATCCATTGAAGCGGATTTGCTTTCATTTTATCATACAAATAAGATAGATAAAGTCGTATTAACGCATCATCATGAAGATCATACAGGTACAGCTCAGGTTCTGCAGAAAGAGTGGGAAGTGATTTATATACCTGGATATTCTGATGACCATGTTGCTCTTTTCGATAAAGAAACAGGCCGGCTATTTTCTGGTGATTTATTCGTTACCCCGAAGCCTAAAGTGATTATGAAAACGGAGTCTGTTCCGATAATCAAAAGCTCTATTCGATCCTTGTTGGATCTAGATTTCACAAGTATGTTTTGTTCCCATTCTGGATATATCGAAAATGGTCGAACAATGCTGCAGGAAAAATTGGATCATCTTGAGACCTTAACAGATAAAGTAACTAAATTATATGAGCGGGGCGATACAGCTGCTAGAATAAACGAGAAACTTTTTCCTGAAAAGTATATAATCGTAGAAGTATCCGAGGGAGAGTGGGATTCATTACACATTGTATCTTCCATCACTGATGAGTTAAAGGAAAAAAATGCGATGATTTTCAATCTTTTTGACAGGGCATATCGAACGTCATCAAACAAAATTTGCTTGTGTCCGAAAAAATTGTATAGATGTTCCAACAGGCTTGCATTTTAAAGTAGACACCTATATAATAATATTAAATATTCCGAACATACCGTACAGTTAGTATGTGGGTTTGGAAATATAAAAGGGAGATGAAATAACATGGATTTTTCCTATTCGAATAAAGTTTTAGAACTGCAGGGAAATCTAACTAAATTTATGGAAGAAAATGTTTATCCAAATGAACAGCTTTATGAAGAACAATTAAATCAACAGGAAAGCAGGTGGTCTCGAGTTCCACCTATAATGGAAGAACTAAAACAGAAAGCAAAAGCAGAAGGCCTCTGGAATCTGTTTTTGCCTGAAAGTAATTATGGGGCGGAGCTCACAAACCAGGAATACGCACCACTTTGTGAGATTATGGGAAGATCAATGATTGGACCTGAAGTGTTTAATTGCAGTGCACCAGATACAGGGAATATGGAAGTATTGGCTCGGTATGGAACAGAAGAGCATAAAAAACAATGGCTTGAACCTCTTCTCGCTGGTGAGATTCGTTCCTGTTTTTCGATGACGGAACCAGATGTAGCATCAAGTGACGCAACCAATATTGAATCAAGTATTATCAGAGATGGCGATGAATATGTAATTAATGGGCGTAAATGGTGGTCTTCGGGGGCGGGGGATCCGCGCTGTAAAATAGCGATTGTTATGGGGAAAAACGATCCAACAGCAGCTAAACATGAACAACAGTCAATGATTTTGGTCCCTCTCGATGCGCCAGGCGTAAAAATTGAACGGATGTTGTCGGTGTTTGGCTATGATCATGCACCACATGGACACGCAGAGATTACTTATGACAATGTAAGAGTGCCAGCATCTAATATGCTCTGGGAAGAAGGAAAAGGGTTTGCTATTGCGCAAGGACGATTGGGACCTGGACGAATCCATCACTGTATGCGCTTGATTGGTGCGGCTGAACGTGCACTTGAAGATTTATGTAAGCGTGTTCAAAGTCGTGTTACTTTTGGGAAAAAAATAGCAGATCAAGGTGTTGTTCAGGAATGGATCGCTGATTCGCGGATAGAGATAGAGCAAGCCCGATTGTTAACGCTAAAAGCTGCGTACATGATGGATACAGTCGGGAACAAAGAAGCTAAAGCTGAAATAGCCATGATTAAAGTGGTTGCACCAAATATGGCTTTAAGTGTAATAGACCGGGCAATCCAAGCATTTGGCGGTGCTGGAGTCAGCGATGATTTCACCCTTGCAGCACACTGGGCAAATGCACGTACACTTCGATTAGCAGATGGACCAGATGAAGTGCATCGCAGAGCAATTGCAAGGTTAGAACTTAAAAAATATTCATAATGGGATGAGGTGGAATATATTGAAGGTAATGGACTTATTTAAATTAGAAGGAAAAACAGCAATCGTAACAGGTGGAGCACGCGGTCTTGGGGCACAAATTGCACAAGGATATGCGGAAGCAGGGGCAAATGTCGTCATTTGTTCACGTAAGCTAGAAGCCTGTCAGGAGAAGAGTGAGGAAATAAAAAAGTATGGTGTTGATTCGTTAGCATTTGCCTGTGATGTCTCCAATCCGGATGACGTCAAAAAAGTAGTTGAAGAAACAAAATCGCATTTTGGAACGATAGACATCTTGGTAAATAATAGCGGGGCAACATGGGCTGCACCTGTGGTAGATATGCCATTTGAAGCTTGGCAAAAGGTAATGAATGTAAATGTTAACGGTACATTTCTGATGAGTCAGGAGGTAGGTAAAGTAATGATCGAGCAAAAGAAAGGGAAAATTATCAATATTGCTTCTGTAGCAGGGTTTGGAGGTGCGGATCCAAAATATATGGATACAATTGGATACAATACGAGCAAAGGTGCGATTATCACTTTTACAAAAGATCTGGCTGTTAAATGGGGACAACATAATATAAATGTGAATGCTATAGCCCCAGGATTCTTTCCGACAAAAATGTCCAAAGGCTTATTGGATCAGGGAAAGGAAGAAATATTAGAAGGCACCCCCTTAAACCGATTAGGAAGTGAGCAGGACTTGATTGGTCCGGCGTTATTTCTTGCATCTAAAGCATCGGATTATGTGAGTGGAGATATTGTAACAGTAGATGGCGGGGCACATGCTTATTAAAAGATGATCTTTAAATAGACGTTAAGTAAAGTTAGAGATAAGATAGAGGTATACTATAAAAGAGTGGGGAAATGGAAATGAAGGATAAAATAACACAACAAAGTATTTTACTATTTCAGGAAAAGGGATTTAGTCAAACGTCTATTCAGGAGATCGTCAACGCGCTAGAAGTAACAAAAGGAACGTTTTATTACTATTTTTCCAGTAAAGAACAACTATTAATGGATATTCATCATGATTATATAACACATCTTTTAGCGCGTCAGGAACGAATTATAAGTAAAAAAAACATCACTCAAAAGGAAAAAATAACAGAAATAATTCGATTATTAATTACCGATATTGCTGATAAAGGGCCAAGTGCTCGCGTCTATTTTCGCGAGGTGCGGCATTTGACAGATGAAAATATTGAAACGATTAAGAAAAAACGAGAACAATTCCGATTGAATGTCGAAGAAGTCGTACTAGAGGGAATCAATCAAGAGGAGCTGCGGAAAGGATTACGGGCTGATATGATTTCTTTTGGCATATTAAGTGTAACAAATTGGAGTTATAATTGGTATAAACCGGACGGAGAAGTTTCCCCAGAAGAATTGGTGAACATTTATGCAGATATGATTTTGACTGGGATTGAAATGTAGAACTAAGATTACTATCTTAAACGATAGTAATATGTACAGTAATAACTGAATAATATAATAATACCAACTGGTAAGTATTTACGTGCGAATGACTCCAAATAATGTTCAAGGGGTGAAAGAGCTGGAGATTAAAGTTCGTATCAGTGAAACAGATGCATTAGGCCATATTAACAACGCAAGTTATTTTACGTACTTGGAAGATGCAAGGATTAACTTCTTGGAGAAACTGGATATCTCTATTAAAGATGAATCATTGGCTTTCATGCTTGTGTCTACAAAATGTGATTTTATATCGCAAGGATATTTTGGCCAAATCTTGCAAGTGAACACAGAGGTGTTAAAAATAGGAATCAAAAGTATAACACTGGTTAGCGATATCCTTGATAAGGACTCGAGAAAAGTTATCGCAGTAGGTGAGGCAACCATTGTTTACTTTAATCTATTGGAAGAAAAAACGGTGGAAATTCCGGATGCGTTTAAAACCAGGCTACAAGCATATATACAGAGAACGTGAAAGGAGAAATGATATGGGAACTTCATATAGCGATACGATTCATGTGAGGAAAGGAGAAGAACTAAATAAGGAAGCATTGTTTGAATTCATTCGAAAAAACATAGTGGAAGTTCCAGATGGGACGTTAGAAATCGAGCAATTTGGTGCCGGCCAGTCAAATTTAACCTATTTGTTGAAAATAGGGGTATGGGAGGCAGTATTACGGCGTCCACCTCTTGGTCCTGTTGCACCGAAAGCACATGATATGAATCGGGAATATAAAGTTTTATCGGGTTTATATCCACTTTATCCGACGGCTCCAAAGCCTTATATTTTTTCGGATGACGAAAAAGTTGTCGGAAGTCCATTTTTTATCATGGAAAGAAGAAAGGGGATTGTACTGGATACGAAAATCCCAGAGAGGATCACCTATAGTAAAGAATTAGGGAGAAAAATTTCATCATTAATGGTAGATAAATTAGTGGAATTACACCAGATTGATTACAAACAAACAGCATTAGTAAACCTATCTAAACCAGATGGATTTATGGAACGACAAGTTTCCGGCTGGATCAAAAGGTATGCGCGTTCCAAAACTGATGAAATCGCGGAAGTAGATGAATTAACGAAGTGGTTGGGAAAAAATATCCCTGTTTCAGGAGAACCAGGAATTATTCATTACGACTATAAACTTAATAATGCAATGTTTTCTGAGGATTTTAGTGAAATGACTGGATTGTTTGACTGGGAAATGACTACGGTGGGCGAACCGTTAGCAGATCTTGGGGTTGCTTTAGGCTATTGGACTGGAGCGGACGATCCGGAATTATTGAAAACAGGACTTGGCAAACCATCGGTAACTGTGAAAGAAGGGTTTTATTCACGACGAGAATTTATAGAGCAGTACGCGAAAAGAAGTAGGCGTGATGTTTCTAATATACATTTCTACCATACCTTTGCTTACTTTAAACTTGCTGTGATTTGCCAACAAATATACTTCAGGTATAAAAAGGGGCAGACAGATGATCCAAGGTTTGCACATTTTGATCAATCGGTGGCAAATTTAATCCAGCATGCATTAAACACAGCAAAAGGAGTGTGATAGGTGGTGAAAATACATCTGCTATGGAAAAAGGAAGAAATTGATGCTGTACAAATGAACGAAGATAAACTTGCTATTGTATTTGATGTATTACTCGCCACTTCTTCGATAACAACATGCTTGGCCTATGGCGCAAAAGATGTGATCCCTGTGTTGGACGGGGCAGAAGCATTACAGGAAGCAAAAAAATTCCGGCCAGAGGAAATTTGCCTTGTGGGCGAATATAACGGAATCACGATCGATGGGTTCCTTGATCCGATGCCGTTAGGTTTACAGAAGCAAGTAAACGGAAAAACGGTTGTGCTTTCAACAACAAATGGAACCGTAGCGATTCGAAATTCGGCGGATGCGAAGGAAGTCTATATTGCATCCTTGTTAAATGGTGAAGCAGTTGCTCAAAAACTTCTGGAAACCTATGAGGATGAAACAATTATCGTTGTATGTTCAGGCTCACAAAATCAGTTTTGCATCGAGGATTTTTATGGAGCGGGATATTTTATCAATCAACTTGTAGACGCATACGGAACAGAAAAGGTTGATTTAACAGACAGCGCACTAGCAGCAAAGTACTTTTATAAAAGGTCGGAAGATCAAGCTGTGAAAATACTAAGTGAATCCCGTGTAGGTAAAATGATAGCAAATTATGGCTGCCATGATGATGTGGTATATGTGAGTCAGCAAGGCATTTTATCTGTTGTACCAAAATTAGTAGATGGCAAGGTGAAAGTGGAGCGGGAACAACTTTCAATTAACAAAGAATAAAAGGAGATTAAGTTTAGGAGGAGAATGACTCGATGAAAGCGATACAATTCAAAGAATATGGTGGACCGGATGTATTAGAGTTGATCCAGACGGAGACTCCACAAATTAAAAATGATGAGGTATTAATTGAAGTAAAAGCGATTGGTGTGAATTATGCAGATACAGCCAGGCGCGAAGGGCAATATGTGGTGCCTACAAATTTACCTTTTATCCCGGGAGCAGAAGTCGCCGGGGTGGTTAGTGAGGTAGGAGCGGACGTTCCAGGCATACAAAAAGGGATGCGTGTTGTCACATTAATAGAGAACGGTGGGTATGCGGAATATGCTGTTGCGCCGGCAGCGAATCTTATCCCTATTCCTGAAAAAATTAGTTTTGAAAAAGCAGTAGCGCTCCCGTTACAAGGAATGACTGCTTACCATATTTTAAAAACGATGGGCAGGTTGGAGAACGGTGAAACTGTTCTCGTGCATGCAGCTGCGGGTGGCGTTGGTTCACTAGCTGTACAGCTGGCAAAAATATTTGGCGCCGGGAAGGTTATTGCCACTGCAAGTAATGAAGAAAAGCTAGCATTTGCTCAAAAAATGGGAGCTGATGATCTCGTTAATTACTCAGAAGATGGCTGGGAGGAGAAAATACGTAATTTAACCGATGGCAAAGGTGTTGATGTCGCACTTGAAATGGTCGGTGGTGATGTTTTTAATAAAACGGTCAAGTGTTTAGCTGCTTTTGGTCGTTTGGTCGTTTATGGTACAGCAAGCGGTGATCCGGCAAAGTTCTATCCTACGAATTTAATGCGACGTAATCAATCAGTAATCGGATTTTTCTTACCGCAAATTATGAAAGAAACCGAATTATTCAAAAGTAGTCTGCAAGAGCTTTTAACATATGTGAACAAAGGTGAAGTGGAGCTTACAATATGGGGAACATATGCATTAGATGAAGCAGCTCAAGTTCATCAGTTGCTGCAAGGGAGAAAAACAAAAGGGAAGATCGTACTAATTCCATAGTGAAAGGAAGTGTGAAAGTGCATACAAATCATTTGAAGTTTTGGCCAGCCCGAGTTGCTAAAACGCTGACAGTTCCAGAGACGACCTTATATGATAACTTAGTCATTACTGCAAAGAAATACCCGAATAAAATGGCTGTTCAATATTACGGAGCGCCATATACGTATCAGCAATTGTTAGACGAAGTTGAACAATTGGCAGGTTATCTAGAAAAAACATTATATGTAAAGCAAGATGAAAAAGTATTATTGTTTATGCAAAACGCACCACAGTTTTTAATAAGCTTTTTTGCGATATTACGCGTACGTGCTGTTGTTGTACCAATTAATCCAATGAGTACGACAGAGGATCTAGCATTTTATGTGAATGATTGTGCGATTAACCATGCTTTAATAGGCCAGGAACTATACGACAAAATTGCACCATTGAAAAAAGATGCATTAATCGAATCGGTCATTGTTGCAGCCTATTCAACATACGCGGATAAAACGAAAGAAAATGGTGATTTACCGGAAGAAGCAACAGCTGCAGAAGTCGATATTCCTGACACAGTTCAGTGGAATCAAGCACTGGCAGCGGAGCAGCAAGCATCTTTATATAATGGGCATGCTGATGATGCGGCAGTCATCCCATACACATCAGGAACGACAGGATTACCGAAGGGATGCGTGCACACTAATAGAACCGTACAAGCGAACACGGTAGGCGCATACCATTGGAATAATATAACACCTGATGCTGTGACACTAGTAACATTACCATTATTTCATGTAACTGGACTGCTCCATAGTATGTTAACACCTGTTTTAGCGGGGGGAATGATGGTATTACTTACACGGTGGGACCGGGATTATGCCGGGAAGGCGATAGAGAAATACCGTTGCTCACACTGGGTTAATATTAGCACCATGCTCATTGATTTTTTGGCAAATCCTAAACTGGAAGAATATAATGTCTCATCGCTGCAATTTGTAGGCGGTGGAGGTGCTCCGCTACCTGAGGCAGTCGGTCAGCAGCTTCAAGAGTGGACTGGACTTCAATATGTAGAAGGCTATGGGTTGTCTGAAACTATATCACACACGCATTTTAATCCACCTGATCGCCCGAAATTGCAATGTTTAGGCATCCCTTCCTTTGATGTGAATGCGCGTGTGATTGAGCCATCAACAGGGAAAGAACTTGGAGTTAATGAAGAGGGAGAGCTTATTGTGAACGGGCCCCAAGTTTTCAAAGGCTATTATAACAGGGAAGAGGAAAATAAGGCTTCTCATATTCTGATAGATGGAAAACAGTTTTTTCGAACCGGAGATATTGTGAAGATGGATGAGGAAGGCTACTTTTTTATGGTAGATCGCTTGAAGCGGATGATTAATGCTGCTGGCTTTAAGGTGTGGCCGGCAGAAGTAGAATCGATTTTATATAAGCACCCGGCTGTCCAACAAGCATGTGTTGTTCGCGCTCCAGATCGAAAACGCGGTGAAACGGTAAAGGCCTTTATTATATTAAATGATGATGCTGTTGGAAAAACAACAGAGGAAGATATTATGGAGTGGTCTGAAACCCAAATGGCAGCTTATAAATACCCAAGAATCGTTGAATTTAGAGACAGTTTTCCGACCACAAGTAGTGGGAAAATATTATGGAGGAAATTGCAGGAGTAAGTTTGTTGTCAACACCTGATTAACCATAAATATGAAGGAGGATGGTCTAGGTGGTAGCGTATATTGATACCGTAACCGGACGGATTTCAGTTAAAGAAATGGGTAAGACGTTGATACACGAGCATTTTGTATTTGGTTACCCAGGTTTTTCAGGAGACTTTACTTTAGGTCCTTTTCGCAAATCCGAAGCACTCAAGGCTGGCATACAAGCAGCAAATGCGATTATGAAATCTGGCGTTAAAACGGTTGTAGATCCGACCCCAAATGAATGTGGACGAAATCCGGAAGTATTAAAGGAAATTTCTGAGGAGACAGGCTTACAAATAATTTGTGCTACCGGATATTATTATGAAGGGGAAGGTGCAACAACATACTTTAAATTTCGACAATCATTAGGTACGGCAGAAGATGATATTTATGACATGTTTATGAAAGAAATAACGGATGGTATAGCTGAAACAGGTATTCGCCCGGGGATTATAAAGCTTGCAACAAGTAAAAATAAAATCACGCCTTATGAGCGCATGTTTTTTAATGCTGCTGCAAAAGCACATCAAGAAACAGGTATTATACTTCTGACCCACACCCAAGAGGGAACGATGGGACCGGAACAAGCGCTTTTGCTCACAGATTTGGGCGTTGATCCTGGAAAAATTGTTATCGGTCATATGTGTGGTAACACAGATATTAACTATCAGAAAAAAACACTCCAAACAGGTGTTAAAATAGGATTTGATCGGTTCGGCATTCAAAAACTTGTAGGTGCACCAATGGATGAGGAAAGGATAGCGACGCTATTACAATTGCTGGAAAATGGATACGAAGACCAAATTATGCTTTCTCACGATTCGATTAATTATTGGATGGGACGGCCGCCAGTAATGAATGATGACTTAGCAGCACTTGTGCAAAATTGGCACCCGACACACGTATTTGAAAACATTATACCTAAATTGAAACGAAGTGGTATTGCGGACAAGGTAATAGAAAAGATGTTTCAATTCAATTAATGAAGGCGCTGTCATTAGTGTGAGGAGGAATTGAAATGGAAAAAGTTTGGTTAAAACAATATCCGGATCACATTCAGAAAGAAATAACTATACCAAATGAATCCGTTCCGGATATGCTTAAAAAAACGATCGCTAACTATGGAAACCGACCGGCACTTCATTTTTACGGGGAAGAGATCACTTATAAAGAATTTGGTGAACAAGCAGCTGCTTTTGCTTCTTCCCTGCAACAAGCTGGTCTTCAGAAGGGTGATCGTGCGGCAATTATGCTTCCGAATTGTCCAGAATATTGTATTAGTTACTATGGTATTTTACAAGCGGGTGGGATTGTAACCCAAGTTAATCCGATGCTTTTAGGAAAAGAATTAGCCTATATATTAAAGGACTCAGGGGCGGAAACAATCGTTATTTATGAACCGCTCATTCCTGTTTTAAATGAAATTATTGAGCAAACCGCTATAAAACATGTGATCAAAGTAAATTTAGCAGGGCACGACAATCAGGATGGATTGGCAGTAGCATTTCCAGATTTTATCAAAAGGATGATAATCCCTCCACAGCCTATTACTATTAACCCTTCTGAAGATATAGCAGTGCTGCAATATACAGGTGGGACAACAGGCAGATCCAAGGGAGTAATGATTACTCACCGTAATGTCCTTGCTAATGTGATGCAGTCGTACGAGTTTTTTCAAGATGAAACTAAACTGGGAAAAGACCGTTGTCTTACAGTTATACCGCTTTCTCACGTGTTTGGCATGACCTCCTGTATGAATCTTTCTATCTATACAGGGGCGATGAGTATCATTTTACCGAAATTTAACTTGGAAGAAGTATTGCAAACGATAAAAGACATGCAACCTACTTCTTTTCCAGGTGTTCCGACAATGTATATAGCCATTACAAATCATCCGGATATGGATCAATATGATTTAGATAGTATTGGAATATGTAATAGTGGCAGTGCACCGATGCCGGGTGAAATATTGCGGACATTTGAGGGAAAGTCAGGGGCAAAGATATTAGAGGGGTATGGCCTCACAGAGAGTTCCCCATCAACCCACTGCAATCCCCATTTTTCTAAAAGAAAGCCAGGTAGTGTTGGCATCGGATTACCATCTACCGATTATAAAATTGTTGATCTGGAGGACGGAACAATAGAACTACCACCAGGGGAAATAGGAGAAATAATACTTAAAGGCCCCCAGGTGATGAAGGGATACTGGAATATGCCGGAAGAAACTTCCCAAACCCTTCGCGATGGGTGGCTTTACACAGGGGATATTGCCCGTATAGATGAGGATGGATATTTATATATTGTAGATCGTAAAAAAGATCTCATTATCGCGAGTGGCTATAATATTTATCCACGTGATGTGGAAGAAATCATTTATGAACATTCTGCAGTGCAAGAGGCGGTAGTTGTCGGAATTCCTGATCCATACCGGGGAGAAACAGTCAAAGCCGTTGTCGTTCTGAAATCCGATAAACAATGCAATGAAGCGGAGTTAATCGCCTATTGCCGTAAAAACATGGCAGCATATAAAGTCCCGAGATTTATTGAATTTAGGGCGGAGCTTCCTAAAACAAATGTGGGGAAAATTTTAAGACGTAAAGTTAGAGAAGAGAGCAGGAAATAAGGGTTTAAAACATATCCATTACAATGCCTGAAAAAGAGGAGAAATGCACATTGAAATCGATATTGAAGAAAAGCTGGCCACAAGGAATTACAGAAACACTTCACTATCGTTTTGGAGAAAAACCACTACATGAATATTTGATTCAACATGCTATAGACAGACCTAATCAAACTGCATATATTTATTATGGAAATCATATTACCTGGGAACAACTATATGATCATACAAGCAGGCTCGCGCACTTCTTAAAAAACCAAGGAATAAGGAAAGGTGATCGAGTCGCATTATTTATGCAAAATTGTCCACAATATCTTATTGGTCACTATGCGATTCAAATGCTCGGAGCAGTTGTTGTACCCTTAAATCCGATGTATAAAGAATCAGAGCTGAAATATTTTATAAACGAAGCTGAAGTCAAGGGGATTATAGCAGGTCAAGAATTATATAAACAACTTAAAAACATGAAGTTTTCATCACTTCAATTTATAATTACTACTCATTACACTGATTTTCTCATCAAAGATTTGACACTCCCATTACCTGAAGAATTGAAGACGACAAAAAGGGAAATAAAAGAAACCTTTGATCTATTGGCAAGTATCACCACAATCCATCGTCTTAGAAAGACGGAACAAATTGATGTTTGGAAAGATATTGGGTTGATGGTTTTTACATCGGGCACAACGGGGAGACCCAAGGCAGCAATGCTCACATACGGAAATGCATTATTCAAAACGGCTGCAACTGTTCAAGGTTATCAAATAGAACAAAATGATAGCACATTAGCTGTTGCACCACTTTGCCATATAGCCGGTATGGTGATGGGAGTTAATCTTCCGGTTTACAGTGGTTCCTTAAGTGTTTTGTTGACTCGATTTGACTCGGAGGCTGCGATAAAAGCAGTCGAAATGTATAAAATAAATAAGATGTATACGGTTGCTCCAATGAATTTAGCGATACTGAATTATCCTGGAGTAGAAAAAAGAAATTTAAAATCACTTGAACTCAATTTTTCAACAAGTTTTGGGGTACCTGTTGACAAAGAAATGGCGGAAAGATGGCAACAACTAACGGGTGGTTGTTTGCTTTTCGAAGCATCTTATGGATTAAGCGAGACACACACCTGTGATACGTTCATGCCAATGGATCAAATAAAATTTGGAACTTGTGGAATTGCTACCTATCATACAGAATTTCGTATTGTAGATATGGAAACGGGTGAAGATTTATCGGTAGGTGAACAAGGTGAAATTGCAGTTAAAAATCCTGGTGTATTTAAAGGTTATTTAAATCGTCCTGATGCAACAGCTGAAACGTTAAGAGAGGGTTGGGTATTTACAGGAGATATTGGAACGATCGATGAGGATGGTTATTTGTACTTTAATGGTCGTGTGAAGGAGATGATCAAGTCCTCGGGCTATAGTGTTTTTCCAGAGGATGTTGAATCATTAATGAATGATCATGAAGCTATTCTACAAGTAGCTGTTGTAGGGATATCTGACGCAAGTAGAGGGGAGAGTGTAAAAGCTTTTATCGTCTTAAAACCGGAGTACAAAGAAGAAATTAGCGAAATCGATATGATCAAATGGGCCAAGGAAAAAATGGCCGCTTATAAATATCCACGCTTTGTTGAGTTTCGTGATAGTCTACCGAGTACAAGCTCAGGCAAAGTATTGCGGAGACTTTTAAAAGAAGATTCATAGATTGTTGAAAAAATGCGTTTTTCTGTATATAAACACCAATGATTCTATTAAATAGGAGAGATGGACCACATGGAAAAGGAGATAGCAGAATTATTAGCGCGAAAGGAAAAAGCTAAACTTGGCGGAGGGAAGTATAAAATAACACGTCAGAATCAGCTCGGACATTATACCGCAAGAGAGCGAATTGATAAGCTTGTTGACCCTGGTACATTTTTGGAAATGGGAATGCTTGCCCATTCCGATCAAGTGGGCAGTGAAGATAAAAGCGCAGGGGATGGTATTATTATCGGGCTGGCGAAAGTCGATAGTCGTCCGGTAGTTGTACAAGCTGCGGATAAAACAGTTTTTGCAGGAACAGAGGGAGTGGTATATTTTCGCAAAACACAGGCTGCTCATGAATTTGCGATCAAGCGCGGTTTTCCATTACTTAATCTGATGGAAGGCGGTGGGCTGCGTATGCCAGATGGGATGGGTTCTGATGGCATCAGCCAGATGTTGTTTCCAAATGAACTTTTATTGCATCATCGGGAGGTTCCATTGATTACAGCTATATTAGGTGATAGTTTTGGTGGGCCAACTTGGACAGCTGTATCCTCTGATTTTGTAACACAGCTAAAAGGGTCTGCGATGGCAGTCGCAGGTCCCCGAATGCTTGAAGTAGCAACAGGAGAAAAAGTATCTAATGAGGACCTTGGAGGCTGGAAAGTTCATGCGAATTACACAGGACAGGCAGATCGTTTTACAGATAGCGAAGAGGATTCTATAGAAGAAATGAAACAGTATTTAAGTTATATGCCATCAAATGGATCTGAAGAAGCACCTTATAAAGAAACTCAAGATGATCCATATAGAACGCTTGATGGGATTGGTGATCTGGTACCGACAAGACGAACACGCGCTTACAATATGAAAAAAGTAATTAAACAAATTGTTGATGATGGAGATTATTTCGAACTCAAGTCATTGTATGGTACAGCGCTCATCACTGTTTTGGCACGAATTAACGGACGTGCAATAGGTATCATCGCGAATCAACCAATGAAATTTGCAGGGGCGGCTGGAGCTAAGGAATGCGAAAAGGCAACCGATTTCATTTGCCTTTGTGACTCTTATAATATCCCGCTTATTTTCTTACATGACATTCCCGGTTTTCGTGTATCAAGTGATGCCGAAAAGCTGAAAATGCCAACTAAAATAATGATGTGGAATCAGGCGCTTGCGCAATCGACGGTACCAAAGATTTCTATTGTCATTCGAAAAAGTATCGGAGCTGCATATGGCAACATGTGTGGTCCAACTATGGGGGCGGATTTTGTCGTCGCATGGCCGACAGCTGAAATTAATTTCACGGGACCGGAAGTAGGCATCAACGTTGTTTATGGGCGGGAACTTCAAAAATCAGAAGATCCGGAAGCGGAACGACTGGAATTATTGAAAACATGGAGTTTCGATAGTTCACCATATAAAGCAGCAGGAAAGCATTTAATAGACGATATTATTGATCCCAGAGATACAAGAAAATTTCTATCGCAAACACTGGAATTTTCCTGTGCTAAAAATGGGGCGAAAAGTGAACGCCGCCTTGCTAATTGGCCGACGGGATTCTAATAGGATCTGAGCTAACATACTGGTTAGTCAGTATCTGTATATATAAAGGAGGAAATGGATATGCGTAGTTGGATTGTTACAGAATTAGGAGAACCAAAAGATGTACTTAAATTAGAGGAAATGCCAAAGCCCTCTGTTGAATCGGGAAAAGTGTTGATTGAAGTTGAATCATCTTCACTTAACTTTTTTGATATCTTGCTTTGCCAGGGAAAGTATCAAGAAAGGCCACCTATCCCGTTCACACCTGGAGCTGAAATTTCCGGAATAATCCGTAAAGTAGGTACAGGTTGTAAACTGAAAGAAGGGCAACGTGTTATTGCAACCCCTGAATTACCCAAGGGTGGCTTGTCTGAGTGGGTCAGTGTTCTAGAGGATTCGGTGTATGTAATTTCTGAATCCATGACAGCCGGTGAAGCAGCTGCCATGTTTATCACTTATCAAACATCTTATTATGCATTATATCATCGGGCAAACATCCAAAAAGGAGAAGTTCTTTTAGTCCATGCAGGAGCAGGTGGAGTAGGTTCAGCAGCTATTCAACTAGGAAAAGCTAAAGGAGCAAAAGTCATCGCAACAGCAGGCGGCCCGAAAAAAGTACAGATATGCAAAGACCTTGGGGCAGACATTGCCATTGATTACTTATCGGATGACTTTGTAGATATCGTGAAGAAAGAAACGGATGGATCTGGTGCAGATGTGATATTCGATCCCGTTGGTGGAAATGTGTTCGATCGTTCAAGGAAGTGTATTGCATTTGATGGTCGTTTACTGTCGATCGGTTTTGCGAGCGGACGCATTCCTGATGCACCGGTGAACCATGCTTTGATTAAAAATTATGCCGTTGTCGGGGTACATTGGGGTTTGTTTCGCAAACGAAATCCAGACAAAGTAAAAGAGATTCATGAAAATTTAATGCAACTTTATAAACAGGGGGCGATTCGTCCGCTCCTTTATAAAGAATATAACTTTGAAGATGTCCCTGCAGCTCTAGAAGAATTAGCGGACCGTCAAACATACGGGAAATTGATAGTGAAACCATAACACCATTTTAAGGGGGCAATACAGATATGCTAAGTTCTATAGGAGTCCTTATTGCGATTTCATTGTTGATCTACCTAGCATTAAAAGGTTACAGTCTTTTAATTATAACCCCTGTACTCGCTGTCTTAATCGCCGCGACAAGTAATATTAATATTACTGCGGCCTTAACTGGTTCCTATATGGAAGGTTTTATTAACTTCGCTGGGAAATACTTTTTAATTTTTCTGTTTGGCGCAATTTTTGGAAAAGTAATGGAAGATAGTGGAGCAGCATCCAGTATTGCTAAAGGTATTATAAGAATAACCGGTAAAAAGAGTCGCTTATCCGTGATGATTGCGATGATGATTATTACTGCTGCCTTGACTTATGGTGGTGTGAGCCTCTTTGTTGTTGTATTCGCTGTTATGCCAATTGCCAGACCTATTTTTAAAGAATTAGATATTCCGTGGCCGATATTCGTCGGGTCGTCCTTCTTAGGTTCAGGTACATTTACAATGACCATGTTGCCGGGAACCCCGCAAATACAGAACTTGATTCCAATTCCTTATTTAGATACGACTGCTACTGCAGCTCCAATCGTAGGAATTGTAGCAACTGTAGTTGTTATTCCATTTGGTCTTTGGTGGTTATATAGAGAGGATAAAAAATATCAGGCGAAAAAATTAGGTTATGAAGAAACAAAAGGGGATGATACATTTAAAGCTGAAAAAAGAGAGCACTACCCTTCTTTTATGCTTAGCTCAGTCCCTTCCATTTCTTTATTGATAAATTTAAATATATTTAAATTTAGTATCGAAATCTCGTTAGCTTTGGCAATTGTTATTGCAGCCATTCTCTTCCGTAAATATTTGTACCAACCGATGAAGACATTTAATATCGGCGCGATGAATGTTGCTGCACCGATATTAAATACAAGTGCTGTTGTAGGCTTTGGAAGTGTTGTATCAGCCACAGTAGGCTTTGAGATATTACAATTTGCAATATTGAATATTCCTGGCCCTCCGCTTGTATCGTTCGCTGTGGCCACTAATATAATTGTAGGTATTACAGGATCAGCCTCTGGGGGATTGGGAATTGCCCTGGATGCATTAGGAAGTCATTATGCCACACTTGTTAATCCTGAAGCATTGCACAGAATTGCTGCCATTAGTTCGGGTGGATTGGACTCTCTGCCACATAACGGTGCTGTTGTAACAGGTTTAACGGTTTGTGGATTAACACATAAAGAAGGGTATAGACCGGTGTTTTGGATTTGTGTTGTAGCCCCCATTGTTGCCCTGGTATTTGCTATTGCTACCGCATTTTTAATTTACGGCTAGAAAAGAAAAGTAGGAGATGAGTGAAATGAGTATAAAAGAAGGAACAATACTTTGGAATCCCTCGGAATCTGTCAAGGACGAAGCGGAGATTACGAAATATATAAAATGGTTAGATGAAAAGAAGGGATTTTCCTTTGAAACATACGATGATGTATGGAAATGGTCGGTAAATCATATTGAAGTATTTTGGGAAAGTATTTGGGAGTATTTTGAAGTGGTATCTTATACACCATATACATCGGTACTGGAAGAGCAATCCATGCCGGGCGCCAATTGGTTTCCCGGCGCAACACTCAATTATGCTGAACATATCTTGCGAAATGCCGAAAAAAATAAAACAGCTATTTATTCTCAGTCAGAGATGCGTCCTTTTTCTGAATTGAGTTGGGATGCACTGATAAAGAAAACTGCGGCTGTAGCAAGTTATTTAAGAAGAGCAGGTGTACAACGTGGTGATCGTGTTGTAGCCTATATGCCAAATATCTCTGAAACTGTGATTGCTTTCCTTGCAACAGCGAGTATAGGCGCCATTTGGTCAAGTTGCGCTCCAGAATTTGGTGTAAGCAGTACACTTAGTCGCTTTAAACAAATAGAGCCGAAGATTTTATTTACCGTTGATGGTTATCAATATAATGGGAAACCATTTAATAAAATGGAAACGGTTAAAAGTCTTATGGAAAATTTGCCGAGTGTTGAACAAGTCGTAGTGGTACCTTATTTAGAACAAAAACCTGATATTGATGACCTTGCACATGTTGCATGTTGGGAAGAGGTCTTACAAACACCAGGTCAACTAATATTTGAAGAAGTTCCTTTCGATCATCCGCTCTGGATTTTATATTCTTCAGGGACCACGGGGTTGCCAAAAGCAATTGTACAGGGGCATGGAGGTATTTTATTGACAAACTTATCGGGTCATGGTCTTTTGGGAAACCTCACATCGACAGATCGTTTTTTTTGGTATACGACGACAGGTTGGATGATGTGGAATGCGGTAGTGGGTACGATGGTAATAGGTGCATCTATTGTTCTGTACGATGGAAGTCCATCCTACCCGGATCTTGGAGTCCTATGGCGTCTTGCTGAAAATACTGCTATGACATCGTTTGGAACTAGCCCGAGCTATATATTAAATTGTATGAAAGAGGGAATTGAACCTGGAAAGACATTTGATTTGTCCAATCTTACCACCTTTTCTTATACTGGCGCACCGCTCTCACCAGAAGGATTTCAGTGGGTTTATGATAATGTAAAAAAAGATATACGAATGGCTCCGACAAGTGGCGGGACAGATATATGTGCTGGAATCGTAGGTGGAAATGCCATCTTGCCTGTGTATGCGGCTGAAATTCCATGCAGATGTCTCGGTGTTTCCGTGTATTCTTATGATGATAAAGGACGGGCAGTTTATGATGAAATTGGTGAGATGGTCATTACGAAACCAATACCATCGATGCCGCTTTATTTTTGGAATGATCCGGATGATAATAGATATAAAGAAAGCTATTTCGATGTATTCCCAGGTGTGTGGAGGCACGGTGATCTCTTGAAAATTACAAACCGTGGGAGCGCAGTAATTTATGGGAGATCCGATGCGACAATTAATAGATTTGGAGTACGTAGTGGATCGAGTGAGATTTATAATGCAGTTGAGACCGTGCCGGAAGTACTTGATAGTTTAGTTGTTGATTTAAGCGGATATAATCATCAATCTTATATGCCACTTTTCGTAGTGTTGCGTCAAGGTTTCACTCTAGCGGAAGAGTTACAGAAGAAAATTAATCAAAAGATTAGAGATGAGGTGTCGCCCCGCCACATACCGGATGATATTTTTGTAGTATCGGAAATACCAAGAACATTAACCGGGAAGAAGATGGAGATTCCTATTCGAAAAATATTATCCGGAATTCTGGTAGAAAAGGCAGCTAGTTTAGATGCAATGAGCAATCCGGAGTCCATCAAGTATTTCGTTAACTTAGCACGGGTCGTTAAAGATAAAATACAGATCCAAAATTAAGTAACTGAAAGTTCCTTTTATGATTAGCGGAAGTAAAAGAAAGGGTGATGACATGCGATTGAATAATAAGGTAGCAATAGTAACCGGAGGCGGTGGAGATATTGGCAGATCAACAGCTATCCGATTTGCAGAGGAAGGGGCTCGTGTGGTAGTTGCAGATATTGATGAGGAAACTGGCATGGAGACAGTAAGTTTAATTAGAAATAATGGAGGAAGTTCAGCGTTTGTTCGGACAGACATGACGAAATTGAATGATGTAGAAAAAATGGCACAGTATACAATTGCCACTTACGGTCGCCTTGATATTCTATTTAATAATGCTGGTGTAAATAGTGATGAAAAGAAATTACCGGATGTTTCGCTGGAAGAATGGCAAAAAACTTTTGATCTGAATGCCACTGGTATGTTTCTTGGTATGAAGATTGCTATTCCACATATGAACTCTGGTAGTTCCATTATTAATACAGCCAGTATTGCAGGAATTAAAGGACAAAAGCTTGTTGCAGCATATTCCGCATCGAAAAGTAGTGTAATCGCACTTACAAAAACAGCAGCAACAGAATTCGGAAAAAAGAACATCAGAGTAAATGCGATTGCTCCGGGAGTGATTGATACAAATATGGTGGGGGACTGGAAGAAAACAAAAAAGTGGGCTGTATTATCGACAGCAAATGCGTTACGGCGAATCGGACGGCCAGAGGAGATAGCACAAGCAGTTCTATTTCTTGCTTCAGATGAAGCTTCCTTTATCACTGGAGAAACACTTGTGATTGATGGTGGTACATTGAATCTTTAACCTGGGTTGTTCCATGAATACAAGGATTCTTGCTGTGAATAAATCTAAAATAACAATGTAGCAAAGGATGGGGCATGTGTATAAAACAATTATAGAACCACGGGTCTCTGAAACAGATGGTATCGGGCATATTAATAATACTACTGTACCAATATGGTTTGAAGCAGGAAGAAATGAGATTTTTAAGTTGTTCACACCCGATAATAAATTCAACAATTGGAAAATGATTATTATTAATATGAAAGTAGATTATATCAGCCAAACATTTTTTGGGGAAAATGTATCTGTATGCACATGGGTGAAAAAGATCGGTAATTCTAGTTTACAATTATACGAAGAATTATGGCAGGATGATCGATTATGTGCAAAAGGAACAGTAACCTATGTAAACTTTAATTTGAAAACACAGAGATCAGAACCTATTTCAAACAGTATCAAACAAGAACTGGAAAACCATATCTTTGATCGCATCGAATAAATGGATGGAGAAGGAGAAATGAGGAATACGATGGAGGTACACAATAGGTCCAAATTTCATGTCTACACTTGAGCGAGAAGATGGATTTGATAAAGCAATAGATGAAATAGCTTGGATCGTGGCTCTATTTCCAGTTTATCAAACCATAGTTACTACAAAAGATAATAAGGATATTAATAAAGTATGTAAAATCAGGCCATTTAGGAAAGAAAACAGGCAGAGGTTATTATAATTGCTTATAAGTACGAAACTCAAAAGTTAGGAGTGAAAATAGTGAATTTCAATTTGGATGAAGATATTCAATATTTAAAAAGAAACGTTCGCGAATTTATTCAAACAGAGGTAGAAGCAGTTGCCATGGATATTGAAAAAGAAGATAAAATTCCGGAAAACATTATAGAAATGTCTAAAGAAATGGGACTGTTTGGACTAAGTATTCCCGAAGCATATGGTGGTTTAGGAATCGGCATGGTTGGTAAATGTGCCCTGTATGAGGAAATTGGTGCAACACATAACGGCTATACCACATTAATTGGAGCACATACTGGCATTGGAACGGTTGGTATTGTTGAATTTGGCAATGGGTCGCAAAGGGAAAAATATTTACCTTCACTTGCGAGTGGAGATAAAATCGGTGCTTTTGCGCTTACAGAACCAAGTGCCGGGTCAAATGCCAGTAACTTAAAAACAACTGCAGTTAAAAAAGATGACAAATATATTTTAAATGGTACAAAACATTATATTACGAACGCAACAGTAGCGGACATATTCACTGTCATGGCAGTTACAGATCCAAGTAAAGGAGCAAAAGGAATAACATCCTTTATTGTGGAAAAAAACTTTCCAGGTTTTCAAGTGGGAGCGATTGAACCAAAGATGGGCTTAAAGGGTTCTCAATCCGCCGAAATTATTTTAGAAAACTGTGAAGTTCCAGTTGAAAATGTATTAGGAGAAGAAGGTCAAGGCTATATTAATGCATTAAAAATACTGGCGAATGGGCGTGCTGGTTTAGCTGCAAGAAATTTGGGGTCTTGTCAGAAATTACTTGATTTATCTATGCAATACGTACAGGAACGGGAGCAATTTGGAGTGGCTATTATTGAGCACCAAGCAGTCGCACATATGGTTGCTGAAATGGCAGTTGAAACGGAAGCATTGCGTGCATTTACTTATCGTGTTGCTTCTATGGTAGACGAAGGTAAGAAAGTGATTAAAGAAGCGGCCATGTTAAAGCTATACGGATCGGAAGTTTATAATAGAGTAGCCGATAAAGCAGTGCAGGTTCATGGCGGGCTTGGGTATATCGCTGATTATCCAATCGAACGATTTTTCCGTGACTCCAGAATTACAAGAATATATGAGGGTACATCAGAAATTCAAAAAAAAATTATTGTCGGACAGTTAAAAAAGGAGTATAGCTAATGATAAGAACGCAGAGGAGGATGATCTATGAAAGAGAATGTTGTTATTGTCAGCGCTGTTAGGACACCAATGGGGACTTATGGAGGATCTTTAAAAAATGTGGGTTCTGGACACTTAGCGAGTATTGCTATCAAAGAAGCCATTTATCGAGCTGGTATATTACCGGAACAAGTTGACGAAGTAATTATGGGGGAGGTACGCCAAACTACCGAATCTTCGAATATTGGTAGAGTTGCAGCATTACGAGCAGGAATACCAGATTCCTCTCCCGCATACACCGTTAATAGACTATGTGCATCTGGAATGCAAGCTTTAGCTTCAGGCGTTCAGCAAATATTCTTTGATCAGGCGGAAATTATAGTAGCAGGTGGTACGGAAAGTATGAGCCGTTCTCCTATTTATCTAAGAAACTCGCGATTTGGCGGGGACAGGACGACGTTAGTTGATTCTAATTTAGAAGCAGGCCAGCAACCGACAGAGATCTATGGGAAAAACTTAGGTATGGGAATAACTGCCGAGAACGTCGCTGAGAAATATAATATTTCAAGGAAAGACCAGGATGCTTTTGCGGTGGAAAGTCAACGACGAGCTGCTCAAGCCATTAATGAAGGAAGATTCAAGAATGAAATTGTTCCTGTCCAAGTAAAGGAAAGAAAGAAAACCTTTATTGTTGAACAAGACGAACACCCCCGACCAGGGATAAGTAAAGATAAATTAGCAAAACTAAGACCTGCATTCAAAGAAAACGGTACAGTCACAGCCGGTAATACATGTGGTCGTAATGACGGGGCAACTGCATTAGTTATTATGAAGGAATCACAAGCAAAAGGACTGGGCCTTCAGCCGCTTGCTCGAATCATAGATTGGGAAACTGCAGGTGTTTCACCGGAAGTGATGGGGATTGGTCCGGTACCAGCTGTTAAAAAATTACTAGAAAGAACATCTAAGCAAATAGAAGATATTGATTTAATAGAATTAAACGAAGCATTCGCCTCGCAATCATTGGCCGTTATACGTGAACTATCGCTGAATCCAGAAATAGTGAACGTTAATGGTGGAGCGATAGCATTAGGACACCCTGTTGGTGCAAGTGGTGCCAGAATCATGACCACCCTTTTACATGAGTTGATCAGAAGAAAAGGACAATTAGGTGTTGCTACCTTGTGTGCTGGAGGTGGTCAAGGGATGGCGATGATGATTGAACGCATATAGGCATATGCTTGAAAATTAAAAGGAAGATCATACCGTCCAAATCTTTTTTTAACTGGTTGAATGAATTTCATAATTGCCAAAACCAGCAACATCGATACAGTATGTAGTTAAGAACGGTTCTACGAAACTATATGTTGTATCGATGTTGCACTAAACGGGTATTATGAAATTCATTAGGTTAGATGTTATTCGAAAGGAATGGAAAAATGACATATAACTCTATCAAACTCGTTACTAAGGAAAATCTCGCTTATATTACAATTAATCGGCCTGAAGTGCACAATGCATTAAATAAAGAAACATTGAATGAAATTGTTAATGCGCTAGGTAAACTAGAACATGCAAAGGAAATAGGATGTATCATATTTACTGGAGCAGGGGAAAAGTCGTTTGCTGCTGGAGCCGATATTAATCAATTAACTGAAAAGACTGCATATGAGGCACTAGAAACAGATGGGATGCAGCAAGTGTATGACAAGATTGAAAGTTATGAAAAACCAACGATTGCTATGATTAATGGATATGCACTTGGTGGCGGTTGTGAGTTGGCAATGGCTTGTGATATCCGAATCGCTTCCACCAATGCTAAAATGGGATTACCTGAATTAAATTTATCAATCATCCCTGGTGCTGGAGGTACACAACGTTTAGCAAGACTAGTCGGGAAAGGAAAAGCTTTGGAAATGATTTTGACAGGAAAAATGATCGATGCCGAAGAGGCTCTTCAGTGTGGTCTGGTATCAGAGGCAGTTGAGCCTGAAGAGCTTAATAATAAGGTAAAGGCATATGCTTCACAAATTTTAGCCAAAGGTCCATTGGCAGTAAAACTTGCCAAATTGTCTATTCATATGGGAACAGAGACGGATATAAAAACAGGATTAATACTAGAAAAACTTTCACAAGCAATACTTTTCAATTCAGATGATAAAAATGAGGGAACACAAGCATTTCTCGAGAAACGTAAGCCGGATTTTCGAGGAAAATAGTTAGGGGAGACATTTACCTAAATTCATAGAGGGGGCAAGAGAAAGTCTTAAAGCAAGTCCTGCTTTGCTCATATAGGAATTGAAATCATTCACTTTCGGAAAGGCAGAGTCCTTCATAAACTCCAATTACACAACAACTTTGCAAGTTTTTAAGTGCCAAGTATTCGAAATGCCGGTCTGGATCCGGTGAGTCTACCTAAAAAGAAAACCTTTGACTTCTCCAATGAGCAATGGTCTGGAAAGATATTTGGTCAGATGGGTAAGGTGTAGAAACTATAAAATAAGTTTTATCTGTAGGTGAAGTTGTTCAAAAACTTTAGGAATAATATAATGAAGCTGGAACATCTTTGTTGGGGTTTAAGGTGAATTTATGAAAGAAATGAAAAAAAGTATTGGATTTTTCATATATTCTGCTATAATAGAATCACATTGAATTTTCACAACATACTGAACGGTCAATATGTTGTATTGGGAAATGAGAAATACAATTTTGCATTGAAATAAACTAAATAAAAGTTGGACTTACGATATTAAGGGGAGGAGTAGATTTAAATGGAGAGACCATGGTTTAAGCATGTCGTTGAAGGTAATCCAAAAGAAATGGAAATACCTGAAATCTCACTTCCGCAGCTGTTTAGTGAAACAGTTACCAAGTATGCAAGCCATACGGCGATGACCTTTTTTAATCAGACTTATACCTATGCACAATTTGACAAGCAAATAAAGCGCCTATCCAGCGCGCTGCATAAAAAGGGGGTTAAAAAAGGCGATAGAGTAGCTTTGATGTTACCTAATTGTCCGCAGTATCCAATTAGTTATTACGCATCTTTACGTTGTGGCGCAACAATTGTTCAAATTAATCCAATGTATAAAGAAGCAGAATTATTACACGTATTAAATGATTCGAAGGCAGAAGTGCTAGTTGTTTCAGACCAATTATTCCCTGAAGTTCAAGGAATTATAGATAAAACTTCTATAACATCTACAATTACTGCACCATTTGAAAGCGTTTACAAATTCAATGAACTTCTAAATGATGATGGTGGCACAATTCCCGATGTCCCTATTAATCCGAGAGAGGATATAGCTGTCATTCAATATACAGGAGGAACAACCGGTAGATCAAAAGGGGCAATGCTTACCCACTATAATTTAGTAGCAAACATAATACAAAGTGCCGGAACTTCTATAGGTAAAACATTATTAGGGAAAGAACGGGTGCTGGCTATCTCACCTCTATTTCATGTATATGGAATGACGAGTGCAATGAATCTGACATTTTATAATGGCGGAAACTTAATATTAGTTCCTAAATTTAATATTGAACAAGTTGTAAAAATCATTAAGGAAACAAAGCCAACCATATTTCCGGGTGTGCCAACGATGTATATTGGTTTACTTAATCATTATAAAAAGGAAAAATTCGATCTTAGTTGTTTAACAGCATGTACTAGTGGTTCTGCACCGTTGCCAATTGAAGTACTTAATCATTTTAATAACATAAGTGGTACAAGGGTGGCGGAAGGCTATGGACTCTCAGAAGCTTCGCCTGTAACACATCGAAACCCGGTTTCAGGAATGCAAAAGGCAGGAAGTATTGGTATTCCAATCCCAAACACAGATGCGAAAATTGTAGATCAAGCAACAGGTAAGGAGTATTTACCCGTTGAGGAGGTCGGGGAGTTAATTATTAAAGGCCCACAGATCATGAAAGGATACTGGCGAATGCCGGAGGAAACGGAACAAGTTTTACGTAATGGTTGGCTTTATACCGGGGACTTGGCAAAAATGGATCAGGATGGATTCTTCTATATAGTTGGCCGAAAAAAGGAAATGATTATTGCCAGTGGCTATAATGTTTATCCAATTGAAATTGAGGACGTCATTTATACGCATCCAAAGGTATTAGAAGCAGCAGTTATAGGTGTTCCGGATAAATATCGCGGGGAAACCATTAAAGCAGTTGTCGTTCCCAAAGAATCAGAAGAGATTTCCGAAGAGGAGTTCATTCAGTTTTGCCGGAGGCATTTGGCAGCGTATAAGATTCCCCACACTGTTGTTTTTGTCAATGAGTTGCCTAAAACAGCAGTTGGTAAAATTCTGAAAAGGGCTTTGAAAGAGGAGTCATTTTCATAAGCTTTAATAAACATACTTACTAGTTAGTATAAAATGGAGGGAAAATCATGTATTTACGATTAACAGAGGAACAAAAAATGGTTCAAACAACAATCCGTAAGTTTGTAGAAAAGGAATTAATACCACTTGAAAACGAAGTTCTTAGAAATGAGAGGGAAGGAAAGCCAAGTCTATCAGAAGAAAAGTTAACAGAACTTCAATTGAAAGCAAAAAAGGCGGGGTTTTGGGGAATCAATACACCAGAAGAATATGGTGGAGCAGATATCGGGCAAATGATGCTGGCCATCGTATCAATGGAAGTGTCTAAAACATTTGTACCATTCGAATTCGGAGGATCGGCAGATAATATTCTTTATTACGGGAATGAAGAACAAAAGAAGAAATACCTAATTCCAACAATTAATGGGGAGAAGAAATCTTGTTTTGCGATGACAGAACCCGGGGCGGGATCCGATACAAGAAATATAAAGATGACAGCTGTTAAAGATGGAACTGAGTGGATATTAAATGGAGAAAAGACATTTATTACCGGTGGAAATGAAGCGGATTTCGTAATGGTCATAGCTATAACAGATAAAGAACTGCATGAAAAAACCGGGCGAGATGGTGTAACGTGCTTTATTATCGATCGGGATATGGGCTGGAAATCAGAATATATTGACACAATGGGAGAATGGGGACCGGCGGGACTGGTTTTTGATAATGTGCGCGTACCTGAAGAAAATATTCTCGGAAAATTGCATGGCGGTTATGATCTCGGACTGGAATGGATCGGGTTTGCAAGATGGGTTGTTGGTGCACGTGCAGTCGGTTCTGCAGAGCGATTGCTGCAAATGGCGATAGATTACGCAAAGGAACGTGAGACATTTGGAAAGCCAATAGCTGACAGACAAGCAATTCAATGGCAAATCGCTGACAGTGCAGTAGAAATTGAGGCAGCAAAATGGCTTGTCCTAAACGCGGCATTTACGCTTGATCAGGGGGAAGATAACCGCCATTTGGCTTCGATTGCAAAGTTATATGGAGCAAATATGGGTAATAATGTGGTTGATCGTGTTCTACAAATTCATGGTGGCATGGGATATACAAGAGAATTGCCGATTGAACGCTGGTACCGAGAAGCAAGATTATGGAGAATTTATGATGGTACGGATGAAATTCAACGTTTAATCATATCTAGAAACTTATTAAAGGGACATGTAAAAATAGGTCAATATATTTAAAAGACTATTCAATCATGAGGAGGAATTTTTAATGGCAGGCAGATTTTCAGGAAAAGTAGCTTTTGTAACAGGTGGCAGTCGTGGAATAGGAAAAGGGATTACACAGCAGTTTGCAGAAGAAGGCGCAAAAATAGCGATTATAGATGTAAATGAGGAAGGGTTACAAGAGACAGCAGAAGAATTCAAGGGCAAAGGATATGATGTATATACGAAGGTTGCTAGTGTTACGCAACCGAAGGAGGTTGAATCAGCAATGAAAGAAGTTGTTTCAGCGTTTGGTTCACTCGATATACTCGTTAATAATGCAGGTGTTATTCGTGATAACCTATTATTCAAAATGACTGATAATGATTGGCAGCAAGTCATGGATGTTCATCTAAAAGGATCATTTAATGCGGCACGTGCAGCACAAAAATATATGGTCGATAATAAATACGGCCGGATTATTAATATCTCATCAACATCTGCCCTTGGTAATCGGGGGCAAGCAAACTATGCGACAGCTAAGGCGGGATTACAAGGTTTAACGAAAACGCTCGCTATTGAATTAGGTCAGTTTGGTATTACAGTTAATGCTGTTGCACCAGGATTTATTGAAACAGAGATGACAAAAGAGACAGCCCAAAGAATTGGCGTCCCATTTGAAGAGTTGGTCAAAGCGAATGTGAATAATATTCCCATGAACAGAAGTGGAAAACCAGCAGATATTGCAAATGCTGTAGCCTTCTATGCCGATGAAAAATCGTCATTTGTAAATGGGCAGGTAATCTATGTCGCTGGTGGACCGAAAGATTAATAGACAGTTGATTATGAATGGAGGTCTAAACATATGTTAAAAGAATCAGTTGGAAGGCGATCTAATAAAGTCAAAAACACTGTCGAGATAGGGATGGTTAAGAAATTTGCAGAAGCTATTGGTGACCTACATCCTATTTTTATAGATGAAGAGGCTGGAAAACGCTCCCGATATGGCGGGAATATTGCACCACCAACCTTTCCACGGGTCTTTGATTATGGAGAAATAGCCGGGTTAGTACTTCCTGATAAAGGACTCATTCACGGGGAACAAACCTATCATTACGAGAGACCGTTAATGATAGGCGAAGAGATTGACTGTTATACAGAAGTAAAGGATTGTTATGAGAAAAATGGAATGGTGTTTTTGGTTTTAAAAAGATACGGTGAAACACTTAAAAATGAAACGATTTTCACGGAAGAGCAGGTTATCATTATAACGGAAACTGTAAGAAAGGGGATGAAGCTTTGAAGCAATTAATAGAATTAGAAAGCGGTGATTCACTAGAAGAAGTTGCACTTTCTCCTGTATCGAGACTTGATTTGATTAAATATGCAGGTGCTTCAGGGGATTTTAACCCTATCCATACAATCGATAAAGAGGCTGAGAAAACCGGGTTACCCGGCATAATTGCACATGGTATGTGGACGATGGGCAATTTGAGCAAATTATTTACAGCGTATTATGAAACGGGGTTTATTCAGGACTATTCAATCCGATTTAAAGGGATGGTCTTTTTGAATGATGCGATTACATTAAAAGCGATAGTCCAAGAAGTAAACGAAGAAAATATTGATTTTAAAGTATGTGCTGTTAACCAAGATGGAAAAGAAGTCATTAAAGGAAAAGTGTTGTTTCTAAAATATGAATAATAGTCTGGGATGGGAGTGGAAGTATATATGAAAAGGGATGCTGTTATTGTATCCGCAGTTAGAACGGCTATAGCAAGGCAAGGGGGCGCCCTTGCTTCAGTTCCTGCACATGTTTTCGGTGCGGAGGTTATGAAAGAAGCTATTAAACGAGCAAAAATTAATCCGGAAGCTATTGATGATGTGATTTTTGGTAATGTGC
>Ga0209487_1000623_pt1 | contig 31683 bp, 30 predicted proteins | sample Poulit2012_FD_187524 | JGI IMG/M metagenome (GOLD analysis project Ga0209487, IMG submission 187524) | Agricultural soil microbial communities from Georgia to study Nitrogen management - Poultry litter 2012 (SPAdes) (version 2) | ecosystem: Environmental > Terrestrial > Soil > Agricultural land...
ACTTGATAAATGGGAAATGTCATTAAAACTTACCCCTTTATCCATTTTAATTTATGTGTAAAAAAGGTCGACCCATTCTTGTGATGAATCAACCTTTTCTGCATCTGATTATGAAGTGAAACTATATTTCGTGATCTGTATTTATTAATCGGGAATCCCTAGTGCAATTTTTGCATAACGAGACATTTTATCTTTACCCCATGGTGGATCCCATACAATATTAACATCTATATCTTTGACTTCTGGTATATCTGATAGTACATATCTTACGTCTTGTTCGATATGACCTGCTAACGGACACCCCATAGTTGTAAGTGTCATTGTCACTGTGCAGAGTCCCTCGTCATTCAAATCGACATCATAAACAAGACCCATATTAACAATATCAATGCCAATCTCTGGGTCGATGACATTTTCAAGAGCACCCATTAAGTTTTCTTTTAACGCTGCATCCATGATCATACCCTCCTTCTTTATTCATATATTCATTTAATCATATTTTAAAACATTTTTAAATGATTTAAATCACACTCATTAAATTAAATGAGTCTCAAACCATTTTACCGTTTCTAAGATAGCAAAGCGACTGACCTTGTGATCGCGGTTCACTTCTTTTAAAAACTTGATATTCTTATTATTTTTATACTTTCCCTTCGCTTCTCTGTAAAAGGAATATGAAAGACGAAATGGAACGACAGAATCTTTATCGCCATGCCAAAACATAAGTGGACGTTCGTTCAATTTATCCATCTGTAGTGATAAATCATACTTCTTAATTTGTTCAAAAGCTCGTTCAATTTCTTCTTCAGGCATAGGAAGTTTCTGTTTTTTAACGATCTCATCAACTAACAGATTAGCGTATTCGGTCAATTTCGGTGTCCCCATCAAGACAGCCGCTGTACTGATCCAAGGGTACTGTGTAAGAGCAGCAGTTGTTGTTATTCCGCCCATGCTTGTCCCTGCTAATCCTATTTTTTGATTTAAAATAAGACCATCTCGTTCTAACTCTTCCTTAATAACTTTTAACTCTTCAACATTTTGGGTGATGATATTCCAAAATGAAAGCTCTCTTTTAAAATTGGATATGTCTTCTTCACGCTCACCATGATATTTACTATCAGGTAAAATAACGCGAAATCCCTTTTCAGCTAATAAATAGGCTAAGGGTAGGTTATGTTCTTTCGCACTAGTGAAGCCGTGAGAGTAAATAATTGTCGGTAATGCTTTAAATTCATTGGTATTTTCTACAACGACCAAATAATGAATGTTCGCTGTTTCTTTTTTGTATATCCCAATCATCTTCATAATCCTCTCTTTAATTATATATAATTAATAATAGTATTTTTCAGCATACTATTGCAAATGAATGGCGCAAAATTTGGTAGATGGCTGGTGAATCATATAAGGATAAAAAGTTGAATTTACAGATAGGTTACCCCATGATAAACTAACATACATGAGGTGAAAAATTTAATGGAAAATAAGAAACATCTAATCGCTTTAGATCTTGACGGGACACTTTTAACCGACAGCAAAGAAATCAGTGCTAAAAACAAGCAAATGATATTCAGCGCAGTAGAAGCAGGTCATATCGTTGTCATTGCGACAGGTAGACCACATCGTGCGAGTATTAATTATTATCATGAACTAAACATGGACACACCTATGGTCAATTTTAATGGTGCTCTGATCCATCACCCGAAAGATAAAAAATGGGGTGCACTGCATAATCCAATGCCAAGACGCACAGCTTTCAATGTAGTGGAAACTTGCTATGATTTAGATGTTTATAATATCATGGCTGAAATTCAGGATAATGTTTATCTCGATAAGTATGATGAGGACATTATTGACCTATTTCAACAGCTCGGACAGACTTATCCTTTCACAATTGGAAACTTGAAGGAAGAATTAAATGACGATCCGACATCACTTCTTATACATCCGAAAGAAGAACATATTGATTCACTCAGAAGTCACTTGAATGATCATCATGCAGAAGTCATTGAGCACCGTAAATGGGGAGCTCCATGGAACATTATTGAAATTGTTAAAAAAGGATTAAATAAAGCAGTCGGATTACAAAAAATAGCTCATTATTACAATATCCCAGAAGAACGAATTATAGCATTCGGTGATGAGGACAATGACCTTGAAATGATTGATTACGCTGGTGTTGGCGTAGCCATGGGCAATGCCATCGATGAACTAAAATCAATTTCAAAACACGTCACCGACACAAATGAAAATGACGGCGTAAGCACCTTCCTACAGTCATACTTAAAAATTGATGTAAAAACAACAAAAGCCTAAACGTCCGGTTAGCCTCAGGCATAGCTTAAGCAAAAAGCCGTAATGGCGGTTTATGCCATGAAGGATTATTGCTTAAGACCTCGAGGGGCTGGACGTTGAAGCTAGACGATACAAAAGCGTAAGCGCACGGGTAGCAACGTACGAGCTGGAGAAAGCCTGACGAGATAAAGGAAAACCGAAGAGCGGTGCGATTCGAATTCGACTTATCGTAGGAAGGCATTCGAAGCTCGCTAGTTGCTGGGCGCTGAAGCTGGATGATACAAAAGCGTAAGCGCCGGTTAGCCTCAGGCATAGCTTAAGCAAAAAGTCGTAATGACGGTTTATGCCATAAAGGTTTATTGCTTAAAACCCCGAGGGGCTGGGCGTTGAAGCTAGACGATACAAAAGCGTAAGCGCACGGGGAGCTCTATTACAAAAAATAACAAGGTATAGTTTTCTAATTTTGCCGGATATTCCCCGTTATACTTCAATCTTAATAATCCATACTATTAGTGAACGTAAAAAACGTTCACTTTTTTGTTGGGAGGCTTCGTACCATGATTAATAAAAGCGAACCACCTGCAGAAGACCGAAATCAGGATAAAGGTTTAAAACGTAACAAGAACCTATTAGAGCAAGAAAAGTTTACCGATGCGAACCGCAAAAGAAAAGAATCTGATGACCATACGGTAGGAGGGTTTTAACATGGATAACTTATTTCAACAAGCAAAAGATGCTGTTAATCGTTTTACAAATTCAACTCAAGGCGGACAAGTGAATGAGCAAGAACAACAAGCTGCTCAAAACGCAATTCAATCCGCTTATAACGATGCATCTGCTGAGGAAAAACAACAATTACAGCAGCTGGAACAACAGCTTAAGCAAAATAACCTTAGCTAAACCTCCAAATAAAAAGGCTTTGCGATGGTAATGACTGGACCATTATGGAATGCGAAGGGATTACTTTAAGCAAACTTAGAAAAAGATGTGCCTCCGCGGCACATCTTTTTCTTAATTACTAAAAGTGGATTAATGGATTCAGTGTAGGACCAGCCAGTTAACCTTCGACAAATAAATGCATTCTCTTTTTTATTTAGATAATTTCTGCTATGATGTAGATACGAATGTTTATAGGAGGGAGATTCAATGGGAGTACGCGCAGAAGCTACACCAAATCCAAACGCTTTAAAATTTACAACAGACAAGCTGATTTTTGAAGGTACTGACAGTATTTCAGTTATGCCTGGTGATACAAGCGAGCATGAGATTTTGAATGATTTAATGAAACTTGAAGGTGTCGACAACGTATTCGGCTATCAAAACTTTATCACTGTGAATAAACATTTCGATGCTGAATGGGATGATTTGCAAGAGAAAGTGAAAGAGGTCTTTAACAACTACGGATACTAATATACATAGAGAGAAAAACAGGCAATCCTTAAGGTTTGCCTGTTTTTTATGCTCACAGATCACGTATAATCCATATGACGCGTGCAGTATTTAAAGCTTTTTTGTTTGAATACTCTCGACTCGTGAGAAGCGGCCTAATGATACATTGTTATATAATAACAGGCTCTATCTTTCAAAATTCCTGTTTACTTGCCGTGAAAGGTGTTCTAACGGTCGGTATTCCTGCTTATTCGTAAAAAATGTCCATGAGAAGCTTTCTAACAGTTGATATTCCTACTTATTCATAAAAAACAAAAAGTATCAGAGAGGAACTCCTCCTCGAAATTTTATTGCGTGTCTCTAAATAAATCCTAAAATCACTTTAGTTACTCTCTGTATTAAATTGCATATTGAAATCGATGGGCAGGTAATTTGAATTGATGATTTGATCCCCGTCGTCTTTTCCATAGAAAACAACGACAAGTGCGTCCTCGCTACTTTCCATTTCTTCTGTAAGATCAAATTCAAATTCAAATTTTGTCCAATCTTCGTCTTTATGTTCAAGTGGTATTTTCGTTTCGGCAATTATAGTTTCGTCACCTTGCGCCACCTCATAAAACACTTCATTATTTGTTGCTTCAGCTTGTCCGGTTATTTTTACATCGTCAACTCCTAATAAAAAATCGATATTATGAAAACGCGCAAAATCACTTGTTTGTTCTTCCCCATCTTCTTGTTTTTCAACAGTTTTACTTTCCACATTCTCTGTATCATCTTTGTCTTGATTTTGGTCGCTATTGCTACAGCCAACGAGAGTGAGCATTAAAACCATTAATAATGGTATTAAATATCGCATGGTAATTCCCCTCTTAATCATTTTGTCTAAAGAATCCAAATATCCCGGTCGTTTGCACAATATTTGCAAATGCGCTCGGGTCGATTTCATTAATAATTTTTTCTAAATCGTATAATTCATAACGTGTAATGACAGTGTAGAGCATATTTCGATCTTCTTTTGTATAGGCTCCGACCGCTGGCAATATCGTAATGCCTCGTACCATTTTCTTATGGATAGCTTGCTGTAGTTCTTCAGCTTTACTTGTAATAATCATCGCAGTGACTTTCTCATGACGTGTATGAATCGCATCAATCACGAGGGTCGTAACGTAAAGTGTCACCATCGTATAAAGAGCGTTTTCCGGTTCGTAAAGAACCCCCGCAAGGACGATGATCACTCCATTCAGCGCAAGAAGATAATTACCGATGGGTTTATCTTTTAGTCGTGACAACACCATGGCAACAATATCCATACCTCCTGTTGAGGCCCCTAACTTTAATGTTATTCCTACTCCAATTCCCCCAATGACTCCACCTGCTACAGCATTCATTATGATATCATCTGTTAGTGAAATAACAGGTAACACTTCCAGGAACAGAGTAACGAAAGCAACAGAAACTGCACTATAAATTGTAAATCCTTTACCAACTTTATACCATCCTAATATAAACACGGGTATATTAAATAAGAATACGAGAATACCAGTCGTCACACTCATATTAAAAAAGTCATGAAAAACACTGGATGCGAGCTGAGCAGCACCAGTAAATCCACTCGCATAAACATTCGCGTTTATTAGGAAGAAGTTCAATGAAATAGCGAGCAATAGTGATCCTAATATCACTGTTATAATTCGCCGTGCTTCAACTAAAAACATGAAGGTACCTCCAATTAGATATCTTTTAAAAGACATCCCTTATTTTAAATTTCAAAAAATAGGTAAGTATGCTTTGACTATCTATCTTTATACCATTAAACTTATATTAACAAACATAACTTTTGGAATGAAGGTGAAAGAATGACTGTTAAAATTCTTGCTGATTCAGCTTGTGATCTAACAGAAGAATATTATAACGAATATGATATCGAAATGGTATCATTAACTGTTCATTTAAATGAAAAAGAATATAAAGATGGAGTAGAAATTTCACCAAAGACGGTTTACGATGCTATGCGAGACGGAGCAGCACCAACCACATCGCAAGTATCACCTCAAACATTTAAAACTATTTTCACATCTTACGCTGAAGCTAATCAACCGCTTGTTTATTTAGCTTTTTCATCTGAACTATCTGGTACATTTCAAACAGCTAAAATGATTGAACAAGAAGTTAAAGAAACATACCCAGATGCCATCCTGCATGTCATCGACACTAAATGTGCATCAATCGGATATGGACTTGTCATTCTTCGTGCTGCTAGATTAGCAAAAGAAGGCGCCGGAGTAAAGGAAATCATCGATATTGCTCAGTATCACGCAAAACATATGGAACATATTTTTACAGTAGATGACTTAGAGTACCTTTATCGTGGAGGCCGTGTTAGTAAAACGGCAGCATTTGTTGGCACGTTACTCAAAATCAAACCCATTTTACATGTTGAAGATGGAAAACTAATTCCACTTGAGAAAATAAGAGGCTCAAAAAAGGTATTTAATCGAATGCTTGATATTATGGAAGAACGAGGCACCGACTTTAAAAACCAGACTATTGGAATTAGTCACGGAGATGATTTAGAAAGAGCCAACCAGCTTGCTGAAATGATTGAAAAACGATTTGGCGCCAAAACAGAAGTTATTGAAATGGTTGGTTCTGTTATTGGAGCACACTCGGGACCCGGCACGATTGCATTATTCTTCTTAAACGATACATATAAATAATTCGTCTTGAAATAAAACAGTTGTTATTCTGCTGTTTTATTTCTTTTTTTGTCATAAAATTGTTGTGAATTTCTTACAATTATCATAAGATATTGCTTCTTATTTCATTTTTAATCAATATAGATAGTGGAGAAAGGACTTTTAAAATTTCAATACATTGTATTTAAATGAATAAGGTGATGCGCGATGCCAAAAGCTTTTACACATATGACGTTTTTCTTTTTCTTTTTAACAGCTTTATCCGGAGTTTGGATGCGATTATACCCTTTAAATTTAGAATTGGCTTTTCCTTATGACCACATTCTTCACGGGCATTCTCATTTAGCCATTCTTGGTTGGACTTTTTTAGGTGTTTTCGTTATATTTTTAAGATTATTTTGGCAAAAATTTAGCGGTAAAGAAAAAGCAGAAGCTAAATTAATAACATATATATTGTTTATCATGACAGCGATCATGTTTGCCGCTTTTTTATACCAAGGTTACGCACTATATTCTATCATCATGTCTACACTACATATTTTTCTAGAGTACTGGGTCATAAGCTTTATTTATAGAATAACGAAAAAGAATCAAACTATACCTCGGACAAGCAGTTTATTTATTAATGGTGCCTTAATTTCGTTGATTATTTCTTCTCTAGGTCCATTTTCACTTGGATTTATTTCAGCTTCAGGGTTGAAGGATTCCTATTTATTCGATGTCGCGATTTATTTTTATTTACATTTTCAGTATAATGGTTGGCTTTTTCTATTCTTGATTGGTTTATTTATTATCATTTTAAACACTCGAAAAGTATTCATTCGTCACTCTTTCTTAAGCGCGGGTTTCTGGATTTACTTCATCGCTCTGCTGCCCAGTTTCTTCGCCTCTGTCTTATGGGTTGATCATCCACATTTTATCTACACGCTTGCTTTAGTTGGTAGTGTCGGGCAATGGCTGGCCATCGTATGTATTTTATATTCTTTTAGTGGTGTGGTTAAGTCATTAAAACAACAAGTTTCAAAGGGGTTAACTCTTCTATTAAGTCTTATATTCTTACTGTTATTTTTTAAAAGCACGATGGAACTGGGATTAGTTCTTCCAAATCTAGCTCATCTCGTTTTTGAAACTAGAAGTGTCATTATTGGCTACTTGCATTTTACATTATTAGGTTTCATCAGCCTTTTTATTCTAGCACAATACTTTTTAGCACATATCAATTCTGTGAATCATTATACTGGCCCAGGATTTTCTATTCTTTTAATAGGCTTTTTCTTAAATGAGTTATTGTTATTTATTCAAGGATTATTCACTTGGCTTAATTGGGGATATATCCCTTATTATGTTGTCGGGCTCCTTCTCGCAAGCATTTTATTACTCGCTGGCATTGTCATAATATGGATTTCATATACGGAACATCCTATATCCTCTTCAAAAAATGATTGATTTCATAGGTTTGGGGGAAAATGAACCTAAGATCATCATTTGTAGGAGGAGATTATATGAGTGAGGAACAAAAGAACACTCCGCCAGCACAACAACAGAAAAAACAACCTGGCATTGAATCGAAAATGAATCCCAAACCTGAATACTTTAGCAATGACTATCAAGGCAGTAATAAATTAAAGAATAAAGTCGCTTTGATTACAGGTGGGGATAGTGGTATCGGAAGAGCAGTGAGTTTGCATTTTGCTAAAGAAGGAGCAAATGTTGCGATTATTTACCTGAATGAACACGACGATGCAATGGATACAAAACGATTAGTTGAGCAAGAAGGACAAGAATGCCTGCTAATCGATGGTGATATTGGTAATTCACAGTTTTGTGAAGCTGCCGCCACCGAAGTCCTAGATAAATTTAAACAGATAGATATTTTAGTGAACAATGCAGCAGAGCAACATCCTCAAGAAAATTTCATGGATATTTCCAACGAACAATTCGATCAAACTTTTAAAACAAATATATTTGGTACTTTTTATATGACAAAAGCGGTGTTACCTAATTTGAAAGAAGGAAGCTCAATTATTAATACTTCTTCCATAACAGCGTATAAGGGAAGTAAAGATTTAATCGATTATTCAGCAACAAAAGGAGCGCTGACTTCTTTCACAAGATCTTTGTCACTGTCATTAATTGATCAAGGAATACGCGTAAACGGTGTTGCACCTGGACCTATTTGGACCCCATTAATTCCATCCACTTTCTCACGTGAAAAAGTAGCTTCCTTTGGCGGAGATTCACCTATGCAGCGACCAGGAGAACCAAAAGAACTTGCACCCGCTTATGTTTATTTAGCAAGTAACGATTCAAGCTATGTAAATGGACAAATTATTCACGTTAACGGTGGAACAATTGTTAATGGCTAAATAAAAGAACAAAAGCGCGGGCGCCCGTCTAGCAACGTACGGACTGCGCCTCGCCAAGCGGGGGTGGGTCAATGTTGATGCGCAAAGCATCGGTTTTAATTGACCATTCCTACGTAGGAGATAAAGGAAACAATGCCCCTGCAAAAGGGGGATGCCGACGTTAGCCGCAAAGGCTGATTTTAGTCGGCCTTCCTTAAGTAGAGCCGTTTGGGGAGGTTCAGTTAAAACCGCGACGTCCTGAGGCTGCAGCAAGCTTCGCCCCATCAAAAACCATTTGTCGAACACTGAACTCCCCACCTCCTGCGGGCATTATCGAGTCATGAGGTGAAGGAAGTCTCGCAAGTTTTTTAATGCCAAAACTTGCCTGCTAGTTACCGGCGCCTTGTGCTGAACGTGGCCAATTTCAGTATAAAGTTATCCACAGAAATTTTAATGTTATAGCTTCCTGCAAAGCAACAAGAAAAGCCAGGACCACTCCCATAACATGGAATAGGTCCTGGCTTCACTTTTATTGTTGTTCTCTTGCCTTTTGCTTGCGACTTAAATAAATAACACTAACGACAAAAATAATAAAAACAGCTATAATCGGAACGATAAAGAACCAATTGATTCCTGTATTATCTTCCACGATATAAACTTCTGCCGATTCTCTTGGTATTCCAATTCTAAAGTCCCCATTTTTGTCTTCACGTACAAGGTTATCTCCAAGTAAACCTCTTAACTGTTTATCTTCACCTAAACTTTCAATTGATAAAGATCTTGATTCACTATCATTGTTGATAGCAACATATACTGACTCATCTTGATAGGTTCGTTTGAAAACGCTCATTCCCTCATCAGAGCCTAACATTTCAAAATCACCATGGGTTAAAGGAGGAAACTCTTCCCTTAGAGCAGAAATTCTTTCGATAAACTCTGTTAAATCTTCATCCCCACTATTAAAATTAACCATTTTTTGATTATCTGGAACACCCTCACCATACTCAGGAATTTCTGAACCCTGATAAATAAGCGGAACTCCTGGTGATGTATACATGTATGTTAATGCCAACGTCCATGCGGTTACTTTGTTCCGCCCTTTTTCAGAAAAACGCTGGGTAAAGCGTTTCGTATATTTATCATCTACATAAAGCAAATTTGCATCATTATCGCTTGACTCCCATGCTTCAAAAATCTCAGATACTGGCATATCTTCTTTCGAAAACACATCTGCCAAGGACTCAAACAACTCTGGATTTTTCACTAATTGAATGGACTCAATCTCATTTAGCTGAGAGGAATCATTGATCAACACATCTGCGATAATATAAGCGTCATTCTTCTTTTCTTTAATATGATCTGCTAGTTTCTTTAAAAAGCTAGGAGAAGCTTGATCTGCTGCATGAAGCTTATAGCCATCAATATCTGCTTCTTCTAACCAGAAATCCGCAATATCCATTAAATATTTTTCAACTTCCGGGTTCTCCTGGTTCAATGACACCACGTTTTCGAGCCATGGATAGTCGTCAACAGGTTTTGCTTTATCCTCATCCAGCCAATCTTCTTTTTCTGGTTCAGCTACAATTGGATGGGTTTCAGAAACATAATTAGTCACTAATTCTAAAATGACTTTCATATCTCGCTTATGTGCTTCATCAACCAACCTCTTTAAATCTTCCATCGTACCAAATTGTTCATCAACTTTATAAAAGTCCTCAATCCAATAACCATGATAACCATTTTCAGCATTCTCTATAATTGGAGAGAGTGAAAGAGTCGTATATCCTAATTCCTTTAAAGAATCTAATTTCATAATAATTCCTTCTATATCTCCCCCATGAAAAGCATAAGGGTCATCAAGACGGATTTGGTCACTATGTTTTTGATTACCATTATTAAAGCGATCCACTAAAATATCATAAATTATTTCCTCATTGATCGCCTCATCAGATTCATCCGCTGCTAAAACTGGTGTGGTATTTACTATAAAAAGTGTAACAACTAACATGAAGGAGATTATTTTCTTAAATATTGCTCTCAGTCCTTTCAACTTAACTCTACCTTGTACTATTATTGCCCCTGTAGAAAAAAAGTCAACACTCCCCAAATAATTGTCGCAAAGAATTCAAATATCAAAAGCTGAAGTGCCCGGTTAGCCCCGACAAGCTTAAGCAAGAAAATCGTAAATGAATATAAAAAGAGCTATTCCACTTAATTCAGTTTGGAACAGCTCTTTTTAGTTAACATTTTTAAAGAACAACAAATCCTAAGATAAGTGTCACCACAAGCGCAACGACTAGTTGGATCCACATACCCCCTGCTGGCTTATCTTTAACAGTTTTTATTCCAACCATCTCAATCGCCGCAATGGTCCAAATACCGGCTAGTGTTTTAATGATAGCCATTGTTACATTTGGCCCTGAGAAAAACATGCCAAGCAAACTTCCACCAGAATATAAGATCAACAAATAATCTAGCCTTAGAATCATTTGCGTAATTTTGGCACCTTTGGCTTTTCCTTGTTTATGCAATATCACTACGACAAGTAATAGAATTAATGCCAATACCCAAGCTGTAATGTGTAAATGTGTATTCACACGACGTTCCTCCCTCATCAATTAATTAAAGTGTAATTTTTTAATTTCTTATCTAATATAACATGTACCCTTTGTTAAATCACATGAAAGTCATCTGTGTATTTAAAGTAATCGTTAAAAATGGTATATTAGAATCATAGAGTTGAAAAAATTCTAAATCTTGGAGGGATAAAATGGCAAAGACAAGTAAAGAAATCATTGATCAAACACAAGAATTTGGGGCAAAAAACTATCATCCCTTGCCTGTCGTCGTCTCAAAAGCTGAAGGCGTCTGGGTTGAAGATCCAGAAGGCAATCGATATATGGATATGTTAAGTGCTTACTCCGCAGTGAATCAAGGTCATCGTCATCCTAAAATTATTCAAGCACTTAAGGATCAAGCTGACAAAGTTACCTTAACATCTCGTGCTTTTCATAACGATCAATTAGGACCGTGGTACGAGAAAATATGTAAATTAACTAACAAAGATATGGCATTACCAATGAACACGGGTGCTGAAGCTGTGGAAACTGCCATTAAAGCAGCTAGGCGCTGGGCATATGATGTAAAAGGTGTAGAAGATAATAAAGCAGAGATCATCGCTTGTGAAGGTAATTTTCACGGGCGTACAATGACAGCGGTTTCATTATCATCCGAAGAAGAATATAAGCGAGGCTACGGCCCAATGCTTCCCGGAATTAAAGTAATCCCTTACGGTGATATTAATGCATTAAAAGAAGCAATTAATGAAAATACGGCCGGATTTTTATTTGAGCCCATCCAGGGTGAGGCAGGAATCGTCGTCCCACCGGAAGGATTTTTAAAAGAAGCTTACGACCTCTGTAAAGAGAATAATGTGCTTTACATAGCAGATGAAATTCAAGCTGGTTTAGCACGTACCGGAAAAATGCTAGCCAATGAATGGGAAAATGTCTCACCAGATATTATCATTTTAGGAAAAGCTCTAGGCGGTGGCGTCTTCCCTATTTCCTGTGTTGTAGCAAATAAAGAGATTCTTGGGGTATTTAATCCAGGATCACACGGATCGACATTCGGTGGAAACCCACTTGCTTGTGCCGTTTCTATTGCATCACTTGATGTTTTAATTGAAGAGAACTTAGCGGATCGCTCCATTGAGCTTGGTAATTATATGATGAATGAGTTGCAAAAAATTAACAATCCAATTATCAAAGAAGTCCGTGGAAAAGGACTATTTATTGGCGTGGAATTGACCGAGCCTGCTCGTCCGTACTGTGAAGATTTAAAAGAAAAGGGGTTGTTATGTAAAGAGACACATGAAAATGTGATTCGCTTTGCCCCACCTTTAATTATTGAGAAAGATGATTTGGACTGGGCACTTAACCATATTAAAGAAACATTGGAAGCCAAATAGACTTTTTAACCTAAAAAAGAGGCAGTCGTCTGAGACTGTCTCTTTTTCTTTACCAAAGATATAGTTGATTTAAAGTTATGTGTTTTGTCAACTAGCCGAGTGTACTCGTGACTTTAATCATGAGAGGTTCAATCGTATTCTGATTGATCTGTCACAGCGATATAGACTAAGAATATGGCCATACAAACAGCCATTGCTAAAAATCCCCAACCTAAAGTAATTTGTTCAACAAAAAGATAATTGTTGCATAATTGAACCGGAGACTTGATATATAACCATCCCATTCCAAATGACACAATCATAAAGCTGTAAAAGACGACATTCTTCCCTCTCTCGCCAAGTTTTTTCCAACTATCTCGTAGCGGTACTCCAGCAAGAAAAGTTAAACTAATGAATTTAAATATTTCCATTCCGTGCATAACTAGGGCTTCATCCATTGTTCGGGGAATCATCCAATACAACCAAATAATCCCAAACAATAAGATCCCCGGTGTACCGTCTTTATTCCACTTCTCAAAAAAGCGTGGGAACTTTTGCTGAAAAAATTTAGCCATTAAGAAACCTGCTACCACAAGCATAGGCATTTGCATATGCATATGGATGATCATAATGGACTCCATTAGATTGGAAACTGGGGGCAATATAAGAAATATAAATAACACTAAACCATATACAAATTGTTTCATGATTGATTCCCCCTCTTATTCTCGAGAATCCGTGTAATTTTATCAGCAGCTCCATCTGTATCTTGATAGTCCATAACATCGACTAATTTTCCATTTGAATCAACTAAGTAAAATGCTGCATTATGAGCATAATCCCCATATCCATCAGGAATAACAATCACACCGAATTCATCTAGTAAATTGTCCAACTCCTGCTGGTCAGGGATTCGGGCCATCCTCCATGTTTCACCGTCACTATCAAAATAACCTTTATACTTATCTAGTGTTTCCGGATCATCGACTGTTGGATCAAAGCTGATACTAAGGAAGGATATATCTTCACCTATAAATTCTTCTGGCACTTTGTTATAAACCTGGGCCATATTCATTTCAAGGTCTAAGCAAACCGTGGTACAAGATGTATATATAAAAGTTATAAGAACGTATTTATCATCAAACTCTGAAAAGGAATAAACCCTTTCTTCACTATCTTCAAGAGTGACATCCGGAAATGTCGGTTGTTCTTCGACAAGTTCATTCAGTCGGGCAGTTTCTACAGTAAAAGCAGTTAAGCCATCAGTGCCAAAATAAACTAATAAACTTCCAAAAAGTAGCACCATTGTAATAGCTATACGCTTACTCCACTTAGCATCCATGTTTTTCACTCCCCGTTTTTGTCTTTGTGATTTAGAGGCTGTTGAGTTTTTGAAAAGATCAGATTCACTCGCATAATTTTGTTGTAATACGAATCTAGCGGAGGAAAAATGCGTAGACTCCAGCGGGAGAAGTGCTTTTCGGTGGGGCGAGCATTTAGGCGCAGTCCCAAAAGCCTAGGTGAGACCCCGAAATGCGTATGACATTCGGAGGCTCACCTGCAAAGAAGAATGAACCTCAATTCTTCCTAGCCCGTGGAAAGCGAAGCAATTTTACGTAGCGAAAGAAAACTTCTATTTCCATTGTTTCACAGCCCCTTTTTTCTATTTACCAAGTCTTAAATGGTGGTGATCCTGGAGGGGCGTTCATAATTAAGTCGACGAGTGGGATGACATATCCCATAGCTACGACAGCCAGCATTAGAATAACCCATAAGCCCCAACGTTCCGTCCACATAGGAGTTTTGGGAGCATTATCTTCAGGCTCTCCTATTGGAAATTCAGTATGTCCCTTAGGTGCTTTAAACATAAGATAGAAAGCGATATAGACCATAAGGACAACAGCAACAATTAATAGAATCCCCCCAACAGCTAGCAAGAGAAGATATGGACTCCAGCCTAATGCTGTGGCATTATCACCATAAGTGGAGAAAGATGTTCTTCTTGGTGATCCGAATAAGCCGACAGTATGCATTGCTCCAGACATGAACAACATACCTACCGTCCAAGTGATTGTTTGAATGATTCCGAGTTTGTTAATCCTCGGTGTTAATTCACGTTTTGATAAATGTGGGATCAGCCAATAAGCTATTCCAAAGAATGTTAATGCTACAGATGTTCCAACAGTTAAATGGAAGTGACCTGTTACCCATAGAGAGTTGTGAACAACCTGGTTCAACTGGTTATTTGTTTGTGCAATTCCACCTGCACCGGCTGGAATAAAGGCAATCATCGCAATCATAGGTGCTAGGAAGCGAACGTCAGACCAAGGTAATTTTTTAAGCCAACCTAAGAGACCTTTTCCGCCTCTCTTTCTTCCGGCACGTTCTAAAACTGCAAACATAGCGAAAGCAGTCATTAAGGATGGGAAACCTATTGATAGACTCATAAATACGTGCATGAATTTCAAGCCTTGTGTAAATCCTGGATCTACAATTTGGTGGTGGAATCCACCTGGAATATTTAAAATGACAAGTAAAAAGACAACGACTCGTGCTAATGTATCACTGAAAAGACGTCCACCGATAATTTTCGGTACTGCAACATACCAAGCAGATACAGCTGTTAAATACCAAATGTTAACAAGGGTGTGACCAAAACTCCAAAATAGTGTTCGACTTAACATGACGTTGACTGTTTCTGTCCAACCAAATGCCCAAGGGATTAAAGTTAGCACTTCATAAGTTACACCTAGACTTCCAAAGAAGAGTAAAATAAACACACCAACTGCAAAGTATGAAAGTAATGGAATATGTTTTCCCTTATTTCTTTTTCTCCAACTTGCCACATTTATAAAGCATCCAAATGCAGCGGTCCAAATACCAAGAACAAGAAAAACTAATCCAATATAAAACCAAGGAGATGCTTGCATAGGTGGATAGAATGTGTATAAAACTGATGCTTCTCCCATCACAATTGTCGTCACTACAAAGACAACACCGATGACCATCAAACTAAATGCTATCCAACCCATCTTCCTTACAGCAGGAATCAACCCATCTAATGTATGAGACAAGCCTGCATAAAAGTAACCAACTACAAAAGTAGCGGTAAAGACAAGAACAAGTAATACGCCGTGAGCAGTTAATACTTCATAGTAGTTCAACCAAGCAGGTAGCTGAAGAAGGCCTGCTCTTTCAAGACCTTGTAGAAGTCCTAAAACGCCACCGATAAATAAAGCGATAAAAGAAACTGATAAGTACGTTAGTGATAATTTTGCATCTTTTTCATTAGTGCCCAAAACTTTGGTTGTTTTCTCTTTTAATGTTGCTGACTTTGTATGATCAATATTTAATGCCTCCATTTTATACCCACGCCTCCTTTATTTTACTGTAATGGTCATGCCCATTTGTTGGTGACCTGTTCCGCAATATTCATTACACAAGACTAAATACTCACCAGGTTCATCAAAAGTTTGAGAGATTTTCTGAATATGCCCTGGCATAACCATAGCGTTAAGGTTGGTGCCGGGTACTTGGAAACCGTGAATCACATCTTTAGATGTCATTGTAAAATGAACCGTTGAGCCAGCAGGTATTTCAATATCACCAGGATTAAAACTGAAGATCTGCAATGTCATGACAACTTCATATTCGTTTTCACCAATTTCATAAACTCCTGGTTCATCAAATGGAGCTGTTTCATCTACTTTTTGTGGATCGATTGTTTCTTTATTACTTGGTGGACCCATGCCTAAAGCAAATGTTTGATAACCCGTCAAGACCATAGAAATGACAATAACAGCAACTGCTAACACAAGCCATATTTCTTCAAAACGATGCATTTTCATTAATTACCCCTCCTTATAGTCGAATCATATAGAGTATGAATAATAAAGCGATAAAGGCTACGATACCGCCACCCACAAATACTATCGTGGAAAACAAGGTACCTTTGAGAGATTGCTCATCATATTTTTCATCTGTGTTTAATTTAGTTTCCATCCTTAATCCCTCCTTGCTTGATTTCTTAATTACATTCTAATTGGGAACGGTTCTCAATAAAGTGAATTTAATCACACTCTCTTGTGATTTTAATTACATAATGGACGATTTTGAATGTATTAATAGTTAAAATTGATGTTTTTAGTAAATGGCTATTTTGCAACAAATTGAAGGAAAAACCTATAGCTACAGGGTTTAAAGGAACCATAAGGAGACTAAAAAAGATAGCAAAGTGATTTATGAACATTTTGTTAACACTCCTTTATCCTTCATTTGACAACTTTGTGACTAAAAAGCAGGATGAGTTGTTTTGAATGGAAGTTACATTCTAACGATAATTTTTTGAATTTTAATAGGAATTTAAACGTGAGAGGCGTTCTCTCGATTATTTCCCTGAAAATAAACGGAATTTTGAACGTGACAAGCTTAGTCCAGCCAGAAGTTTTCATTGGTGTTTCAGAAATGGAGCAGTATTGTATAGATTAATATCAAACTATAGAGATTAAAAACCAAAAAAGAGTTAAGTCATATTGAGTGACTTAACTCTTTTTCTTTTGTTTTTTACCCATTGTTTTTCTCAACAGGAACATCTATCAATAGTTGCTTTGAAAAGAAGTATAAATAGGTTCTATTCACAGGTTGTTTCCATATTGTTTCAATTGCTCTTTTATAAAGACTTATTTGCGTTTCATAGCGCTTAATAAGTTTTTCTTTTAACTCTTTGTCTACTTCATCTTGAATAGCATCGGTTTTATAGTCGAGAATAATCCACCCGTCATCTTTAGGAATGACACAGTCCAATACACCCTGAATAAGAACTTGCTCTTCTGTCTCACTTTGCCAAGTGGCGTACACTTCATTTGCTGGCAAGGTTAAACTAAATGGAAGTTCTCGGTAAAACGTTTGGGTCATCATATAGTTTGCAATATCTGTTTGTAAAAATTGTTCTATTGCTGGTATATCAATGACTTCGGCCTCTGCTTCTGTGAGAATTTCTTTAATAACTAGACCATCAACAAATTCTTCTATACTTGATGAAGTCATGTTTGGTTTGAATGGAAGATGCTGCATTGCTGTATGCATTGCCGTCCCGATTTCAGCTGAAGATAATCTTTTTTCTTTCTGTAAAAAAGTAGGTCGTTTTATAATCGGTGCCTTATAGGGTTGAATGAGCTGGTTAGAACTGTATTCATCTTGAAATTCGCGTTGCCTCTTTATTTCTGTGACCGTTTGTTTTGCTCGGGATGAGGCCGCTTCAATGTATGGATACTGATACGACAATCTTTCATCCACTTGTTGGGATAAACTAGCATCTTCTAAATCGATTGTTTTCCAGTTTTGCACGGCTTTCTGTAAGTCGACGTCAACATCCTCAGAAGATATATCAACATCTTTCAGTTCATTCTTGTGAACAATGGTTATATCCCATCTTGACGGATCAATTTGTATTTTTTCCAAAACAGCATCGTGAATATCTTCAGTACGTAGAATACTTGTATCTTGATGTCTAATCAATGCTGGTCCGACCCAATCAAGATATGTTTTTGCTTCACTGCGTAAGTGGGCTGGCAAAATCCACTCTGAATGTTCCACCATTGTTTGCCATTTAGCCTGACTCTTCTCGAAAGAGGGAACATTTGCAACCATCACTAATTTTTCCTTAGCTCGAGTAAGAGCAACATATAAGACTCGCATTTCTTCAGCTAGCATTTCTCTTTGTTTTTCTTGCTTTAACGCATGGAAAAATAAAGTAGGATACGTAATTCGTTTAATGGGATCGATATATTTACTGGCAAAACCAAGGTCTTTATGCAAAATATACCGGCCTCTTATGTCTTGGAAGTTAAAGTTTTTAGCCATAGCCCCGACGATAACAACTGGAAATTCAAGACCTTTACTCTTATGAATTGTCATAATCCGTACAACATCTTCTTGTTCACTCAAGGCACCTGCTGCCCCTAGATCATCGCCACTTTCTTCCATTCTTTCGATAAATCTAAGAAAACGAAATAGACCACGAAAAGAAGTTGTCTCATATCCCCTTGCCCTGTCATAAAGGGCCCGTAAATTTGCTTGACGTTGACGACCTCCCGGCATGCCCCCGACAAAGTCATAATACCCAGTTTCTCGATAGATAGACCAAATAAGTTCAGATAAAGCGCCTTGTCTAGCGGCTTTACGAAACTGCTCGAGTAAATTTAAAAAACGATTCACTTTGGGGAGAATTTCATCCCCTGAGTTCTGCTTTTTAAAACTTTTCAGTGCTTCATAATATGACCCTCTTTGATTAGCTAAACGAATTTTTGCCAATTCCTCTTCATTTAGTCCAATAATCGGAGAACGGAGTACAGACGCTAAAGGGATATCCTGCCGCGGATTGTCAATCACCTTAAGAAAACTTATCATAATCTTTATTTCAATTGCTTCAAAATAACCCGTGTTTAACTCAGCATATACTGGTATTCCTTGTTTCTTAAATTCATCGACAATCGTTGGTGCATCGCTCATTGATCGGAACAAAATAACAATATCTCTATATTGTACATCGCGCTGGGCTTGGGTTGCTTTATCTACAACTTGAAGTGGTTTATTTTCATCGTCACCAATCCAACCTTTGATTTTTTCAGCGTAAGCCCTCGCTTCTAATTGAGCCTTTTCCAATTCTTCCCGACTGTCTTGTTCCGTGTCGTTAGATTCTTCAGCTTCTTCTCGGTCAATTATGACTAACTCTGGATGTGGTTCAGGATAAGGAAGTTCATCATACATCTTATTGGCATAAATAAGCTCAGCATTTTCATCGTAATCAATTTCCCCAATTTTTTCGTCAAGTATCTGTCGAAATATATAGTTGGCTCCTGATAAAACATGTTCACGACTTCTAAAGTTACTTGATAAATCAATACGCTGTCCTAATGACTCTGACGTATTGAAACGTTTATATTTATCAATAAACAGCGAAGGTTCTGCATGCCGGAAACGATAGATACTTTGCTTTACATCGCCAACCATAAACATGTTCCCTGACCCTATTTGATCACTTATCATTCTTAGTATTGTTTCTTGGACTAGATTTGTATCTTGATATTCATCAACAAGTAATTCACTGTATTGCTCTTGCAAATTCCTAGCAATAGCTGACGGTAAAGGCTGTTTTGGTGTTGATTCAGAGTCAATTAAAATCTCTAAGCAATAATGCTCCAGATCAGAAAAATCAACAAGCCCTTTATCTTTTTTCACGGCTGTATAACGTTGTTTAAACTCCTTCACAAGAATTGTAAGTTGTTTGATGACTGGAGCTAATTCTTTCATATCCTTTACATGACTTTCTAAGTTTCGGCTAAACCAATCTTTTTTTATCTTGTTCCATCGATCTTTATAACTATTTCGCAGTGCTTTAACCTTTTCTTTTTTGTCTTCATTGCATTCCGTCTTTTTTCCCGATAAACGAACAAATTTGCTTGATGCCATAACTGCTTGCAAATCATTCCATACATGTATATTTTCTAAAGCCTTATTTAACATTTGCTTATCGGCTTCAATAGTTTCTGCATATTGATAGGGTCCATCACTTTCGTTAACAATTGTTTCTGCAAGTGTGATTTCTTGATAAAAGGCGTCAAGTTGGAGTTTTACCTCCTTTTTAATAATGTCCAACCATCCAAGATCATCTTCCTTCCAATCATCTGGTATATCATATGCCTCGTTAATTTGATCTAACCATACGTCTGGCCATGGATGCTGGGTGGCAAATGTAAAGAGTTTAAGTATTAACTCTTCTACTTCGATATCATTTCGATCACTTGAAAAACGATCGACAACTTCGAAAAAATGACTCTGTTCATCATCTTCAGATCCGTACCATTCTTCAAAAAGGTCTTCAATGACGTCCTGTTTGATTTGATCATTTTCAACGTCATTGGCAATTCTAAAACCAGGATCAAGATCAATTAAGTAGGCGTATTCTCTTAAAATATCTAAGCAAAAAGAGTGTAAAGTTGAAATTGATGCTCTTTGTAATAATGATAACTGCTTTTTTAAATGCATGGATGTTGGGTCTTGAGCCAGTGCTTCCTCCAAAGCTAAGCCTACTCGCGTACGCATTTCTTGAGCTGCAGCATTTGTAAACGTAACAACAAGCAAAGAGTCAATATCAACTGGACTATCTTTTTTAAGGAGTTTTTGAATAATCCGCTCAACGAGGACAGCAGTTTTTCCGGAACCCGCTGCGGCAGAAACTAAAATATCACTGCCCTCTGAATAGATGGCACTCTCTTGTTCTTTTGTCCACTTTACCATTAGTTTCCCCCCTATTCTATTTCACTTATGTTTTTTCGTAATTGAGCTAGTATCTCATCATCCTTCATATCTTTTAAACGATGATACTGATTTGATTCAAGTATTGGTTCGAACTGGCACACGGAACGGAATGGACAAAACGTACAAGCCGTGTTTTGTTTGTATTGAAACGGATTAAGATGGACTCCTCCCGACGTTATGTCAATACCAGCCTGAACCATAAGTTCATGGACGTGATTTCTAAGACTAGCAAATGTTTCTTCATCCGCTACTTTGGAATCTTTATAAAAAGATCCATCTTTTTTTAGTCCTGCCGGAATGATATCACTTCTACCGGAATCCAGTGTATGATCCATCATTTGAACGACATTTCCATCGGCTTTTAATAATCCTTGCATTTTATACTCTTTAAATATGTCCTCTTCTATTATTTCATCAGTTGGAACTTGGTCTTTTGAGAGCATTGGATTATGAACATGGAAATAAAGAACGCCACCAGGTGTTGCTTTTAAGCCGAGCCACTGTTCTGATTGCGATAAGACAACATCCAAATAAGCAAGCATTTGCAGGGCCAGTCCATAGTACACTTCAACTAGGTTAAGTCCTCTAGCACTTGACTTATAATCTATGATTCTTAAATATAAGTTACCATCATTAATAGACTTATCAACCCGGTCAATTTGTCCGCGTAAAACCAATTCAAAACCATTTGGTAGAGGTAAAATCAAGGGATCTAATGATTGATCTTCTCCAAACCCTAACTCTAATCCTATAGGTGAAAAATCACTTTGTCTTGCCTGTTCGCTTAATATATGCGTTGCCCGAGCGATGACTTCTTGAAGTTTCTTTTGAATATATTTATACCGATTTGAACTATGCAATATCTGGTGTTGCAGAATAGGAGACAGCTTATTTACTGCTTTTTGGGCATAACCACTTGCATCCTGTTTCGTTAACTTAGCAAAATCTTGCCCTTCTTCCTGAATCCATTCAGTAATCGTTTTTAATGCTTCATGAAAAAGCAGTCCAATATCCGGAGCGTCGAGTTGATATGTTTTCCTTTCCTCCAGCCCCAGACTATATCTAGCGAAATGTTGATAAGAACAACGGTAATAAGACTCTAATCGTGAAATACTAGTCTTAACCTTTTTCGGATAAAGTTGATTGACTGTTTCACTTGTTAATTCACTAGGAACATTCTGGTAGTACAAACTTTGTAAAGTTGTATAGGTTGTCTCATGTTTTTCATGGTGTGTGATATACCAATTAAGGACATGCCACCAAACCGAGTGAATTGGATAACCTTTCCTGTACCTCGCTAGTTGAGAGGTCAATGCCGCCCGAGTTTTATTTGGTGTTGTAATGAACCGATTTGCTTCAAGAAGTTCATCAGGTTCTTGTAATAACAACCTGTCACTGCATACAGGGAATAGATCTTCCATTTGTTTAATAAGCTGAGAAGGCATTTGTGACTTTCCTTCTTCATCACTAATTGGATAACTTAACCATAGAAAATCTCTCCCAGACGTAAAGACTGTATACATATCAAACCAATCATCTAAAAGTTGACGTCTGCTCGTATCAGCAAGCTTTAATCCTTGTTCAGCTAACAAATCCCGTTCTCTTTCGTTAATCATGCCATCAACAGGGGGTTTTAGAGGCCATACCCCCTCATTGACACCAAGTAAAAACGACCCTTTGATCCCACTGATTCTCGAATGCTCGACCGTTCCTACAATAACATGGTCAATCGTTGGCGGAACGTGTGCGAATTCCAGTGTTTCAAGGCCTGCTTCAAGGATAGACCGGTAAGTTGTCAGTTTCATCGGCTCATCGCCAACCATTTCGACCATTTCATCGAAAAGCTGAATCACCGCATCCCATACTTGCTCTTGTTCTCTGCCTTTTTCAATCGCACCCTCTTCGTCATGCATCTCTCGCATACGTTCTAATCTCGAGGGTGCATCAATATCTTCCAGTAAAGTATAAGTAACTTCACAAAGCTCTCTTACCGTTGTGGCATGTCTGATTTCGTTATCAAATTTCTCCAAGGCAAACGTTACCTGTTTCCTATAGCGATTGATTCGTTCTTGAATCTCCAATTCCTTATTCGTTTGAGCTGCTTGGTCAAAGCCACGAAAACGTTGAAATATCCAGTCATCATCACTAAGCCAACGACTACGAGACCTAATTCCGTATTCAAGAATATAATTTTCAAGTTCATCGATGGCATCTTTCGTTAAAGGATAATTTCTATCACAGCTTGGAATAAAACCAGTTTTCAAAACACGAAACACTGGTTCATATCGCCAGTTTCCTTCCACTATTTCAAACACAGAACGTAGAAATTCGATCAAAGGATGATTGAGCATGGTTTGTTTTTCATCGATAAATACGGGTATATTATAATCTTTAAATATAGTTGCAATCAGGTCGTGATACGTGTCAGGTTGCCTTAAAAAAAGAGCTATGTCCCTATACCGATAATTCTTATCGCGAACAAGATGCAGTATTTCTTGTGCCACACCTTCAACTTCTGCTCTGGGATGTACTGCTTCAGCTAGCTTTATTGGTACTTGTCCTTGGTACGCTGGAGAAGGTGTTTCATTAAAGTGTTGTTCTAGATGTAAAAAGTAAGGACGCTCTTTAAATCGTCCATTTTCAGGCTGAAGTGTGATGGTCTCTTCTATATTTATATTGTTTTCTTGTGCAATCGATTGAAGGGTATGGTACGTTTCTGAGGTTTTATAAAACAAATCTAAATCGGATTTTTCCTCAGTTGGTTGATCAACAGTTAATAACACAGTCACTTGCTTACATTTTTTCATCAGCGTTTCAATCACCGATAACTCAATAGGTGTAAAATTGTGGAAACCATCTATATAAACTTCCGCATCATTTAAGAAGTCGGTGTCATTTATTTTTTCAGCGAGCAATTGAAGCTGGTCTTCACTATCAATATAGTTATCTTGTAATGACTGCATTAATTTTTCATAAATATAGATTAAATCTTCTAATTTGTTTGCTAAAGCCACCTCACCCGGTTCCTTATGTACATACTGGTTAAGATGGTCTTGTTGCAGGCGGAGTATCTCTGGAGTGATTTCGTATCGTTTAAATTCTGTAATTATATTTTCTAGTTGATCAAGAAAGCCTTGTTTTTCCATTGCTTTTTGAAAAACAAGCCAGTCCCCTTGTTTTTCTTCAATTATTTTTCTTAGAACCATTTGAATACCAACAGAGCTAATGAATTGTCGAACGGCTCCACCTGTTTCTTGTAATATTCGCCAAGCTAAACGTGAAAAACTGACAACTTGTGTACGTATACTTCCCTGAAGGTCTTGGTCTTTAAAAAGCGTATACTCTTGTTCAAACGTCATTTGGTCTGGTACTAAATAAAAAATTAGTGGGCCTTGCGGATTTGAAATTGACTTTTCTATTATTTCATCAATCGCACGACCACTCTTTCCCGTACCAGCCCGACCTAAAATAAATCGAACCCCCATACTCTTCCCTCCATTTATCATTTATTTTGTATATGTCCATTGATTAAATTTACGAAATACTGCAGCACAGTTGATAGAAACTGTGTGATATGTGTTTTCGCCTCGATCTATGCGCCGTCAACTCGATCTATGCGCTTTCGTCTCGGTATCATCCTGTGCGTAGAAGGCTGAGGTAGGAAGAATGAACTGCAATTCTTCTCAGCCCATGGAAAACAAAGTATTCTGCCGGAGCGATGGTAAAGCACATAACTATCATCAGAATGAGAAGGTACATCATTATCATTTTTAGTGCGCAGTTTATATGTAATGTGTACTGTGGTTCAAAATTTATAGATTAAAAAACTTCTATCTCAGATAAATTTTATCAAAGATAGAAGCTTTAATATAGTTATTTGCAGTATGGTTATGGCAGGGAAACGAGCACGTTTTTTTCAAATGGCCAGTATTTGACGTCGACTTTTCCGACAAGCTTATCTATAGTAACAAAGCCAAATGACCGGCTATCTAAGCTATTGGTTCGATTGTCCCCCATAACAAATAAACTATTTTCAGGCACTTCTTGTTTTCCTGTTACTTCTTGTAAATTAAAATCTTCGGTATACAAAGAGTCGTCATGATTTTGTTTATATGTTTCAAGATATTCCTCTTCTATAAATTCCCCATTGATATATAACTTATCATTTTTATATTCTATTTCATCACCAGGCAGGCCGATGACCCGTTTAACATAATCTTCCTTCTCACTTTTATGAAAAACTACAACATCAAAACGATCAACTTTCTTCAAATCATATGCAACTTTATTAACCATTAACATATTGCCATCATGCAGAGTTGGTTCCATAGACTCTCCGTCCACAACATAGCTCACGAAAATCAGAGGGAGTATAATCGATAGGATCAGCATCCCGATAAGAACAGTTGTAATGAAACCATGATGTTTCAGTCTTTTCATATCCATTTCCTCCAAGGTACGAATTTAGAAGGGATTCAAATTAAATCTCTTATTTTGAAAACTTGCTTATATTCCAATCATACCCTGTTAGAATCTTTTTTAACCTCCGCTAATGACTGATACTCTTTTTCCAATGATTTTTTATGCAGCTTTCTTTCAATGTATTTACCAACAATCCAGAATAAACCAACCCCTATACCTACTAGAATAGTCTTAACCGGGTTCTTTGCAAAAGAAACAATACTGGCACCAATATAAGCAACTGAAAATACCATGACTGCTTTACCCAAAAAGGTAGCTAAAACAAACTGGTACGTGTTGATTCTTGATAATCCTGCGACAACATTGATTACCGAAGACGGAGAAAATGGAAAACATAATAAAAGAAATAAAGGCCCAAAGCCGTGTTTTTCTACCCAACCTGTCACTTTGTGCACCTGTTTGTTTTTTCGAATTTTAATGAATATACGCTTGTCCCCAAGCCGACGGATAATCATAAACAATAAGACTGAACCTATACTTGTTCCAATCCACGAATATAAAAATCCCTTTAACAACCCATATGCAGCACTATTGGCGATAATAATAACAAGTAATGGTAAAAAAGGAAGAAAGGCTTCAATGAATGGTAAGGCAATGCCGGGAATAGGCCCTAATTTTTCGTAATTACTCAGTAATTCCAAGATATAATCATCTAGCTGTTCATTTTTAATAATAAATTTCCATTCGCTCAAGATGTTAAGCACATACATTAGCTAAACTCCTCATTCTTTATGTAATACTGGTAAAGATGTCTTAACGTAGCTGGTTCATCGTATTTATAGATAGTTTCCCCTCAGCCCTAGGGTTTTAATCTAAATTAATTAAAGTAAGTTCAAACTACGTCAGTATATATTTAACCTCTTTCTCTTCATTCTTTTGTTTTTCAATGTATTTTTTTTAAGATTTAGCATATAATTAGAACAAGCGTTCTAGTTAGGAGGAGTTTACTTTGCGTTATCTGACAGAGATGGAATTAAAGGTTGCTTCACGTTTTCTTTTTTTATCAATGGCTATAGTTGTCATTAAGCAGGATGTAAAACATGTCCAAAATGGTGCCTTTAAAATTAAAGATCCATATATAAATCTCTTGAATCAAATGATTTCCGAGGCAACAAACGAGCGCAGAAAGTTGAGAAAAATGATGGAAGATAAAAAAATCCAAGTTGTTTCGTTAGGTAAAAATGATACTTTTTCATCATACCTTTTTGTGTGCCAAGGACGAGAAGAAAAGCGAAATTATTTTAACCCTGCTATCCGTAAAAAAGTAGAAACTATTATTCAAGAATTTGTGCAAAAGGCTCCGCCACTCTGTCAGCCGCCTGTGGTCTCAGATGACTAATACGCTTATCAAGTAAAAAACGAAATTGAGCTGTACGATGGAGTTGATTCTGGATCGAACCAAAGGACACTTGAATTGGAAGTTTGCGACCATTATTAAACACAATTTCAGTAAAGTTATCTTTTAAGTTATTTACCTGCGCAACATGAGAATGTGCAATCCAAGAACATCTTGGATTAACAGGTGAAGTTGTAGGGAAAAAATACATACCGTTTGAAGGATCGATTGAAATTGGAGCTTTATGGGTAATTCTACATACATTAAAGGTGCCCTCTTGTCTACCCTTCAAGCTGCTTCCAAAAAACCTGCATGATTGATCAATCACTTTACTAGGGGAATTATCAACATAATAGTCATCACTTTCTTCAAGTATCCATGCACCGGTATGACCACGCTCATCACAGTGCACAAGAACCGCCATTGTTTGGGGAGTAATCTCATAAGTTGGGGAGTTAAATTTATTATTCATTTCTCTTCATCCTTTCGACTTAAAATGAAAAGAAAGAGGTTATTTATTAATTTAACAGATTTTCTTTTAAAAAGATAGTAAAATCTAAAATTTTTTGTTTATTTTGTCTCTTTTTGAGATAAAATAGCTTTTTTACATCAATTTCTCCTGTCCTAAAAGCAGAAAAACTTGGCAGATACACAACCAAGTTCTTCCCCATCATTCCATTTATTTATCCTTGACTAAATCTTTAAGTTGACGTCTTAATATTTTTCCTGTCGTGTTTTTTGGTAATTCTTCTAGAAATTCAATTTTTGTTGGAATCTTGTATTTTGCTAAATGACCTTTACAGAATTCTAGTAAATCTTTTTCGGTTAAGTCAGGATCTTTTGTAACGACAAAACTTATCACCGCTTCACCAGCTTCTGAATGCGGCGTCCCAATGACAGCTACTTCAGCAACACCAGGATGCTCATAGAGAACTTCTTCTATTTCTCTTGGATAAACATTATAGCCACCTACGATAATCATATCATTTTTACGATCAACGATATAAAAATAACCTTCATCATCCTCACGGGCCATATCCCCCGTATAAAGCCATCCATCTTTCAGAGTCATAGCTGTTTCTTCTGGCATGTTATAATAACCCTTCATCACATTCGGCCCTTGAACGATAAGTTCACCTACTTCACCGACAGGAACTTCTTCACCAAATTCATCAACGACTTTGTTCTCCACATTCACAATGCTTCTACCAATGGATCCTGGCTTTCTCGGTCGATCAAGTGGGTTGAAACACGTTACAGGTGAAGCTTCAGATAAACCAAATCCTTCAGAAACGATGACATCGAAATACTGCTCGAAGTTTTTCAGAAGAGCTACTGGCATAGCTGATCCTCCGGAAATACAGAAACGAATATCTTTGAAATCTTCCTTAGTTCCTTTTCCACTTTGTAATAAATAATTATACATTGTTGGTACACCTGCAAAAATAGTCGCGTGATATTCTTTTGCAAGACGGAATACTTCTTGAGGTGAGAACTTTGGCATAATTAAAATGGTTCCACCATTCATTAATGGTGCATTTAAAGAAACTGTTAAGCAGAATACATGGAACATCGGCAATGCTGCAATCACTCGGTCACCGCCGTTAATTTCAAGATAATCAGCTGTATCTTTAGCATTCGAATATAAGTTTTTGTGAGTCAGCATAGCTCCTTTTGGTTTTCCAGTTGTGCCTGAAGTATACAAAATTAGCGCTATATCTTCTTTATTTAACGAAGGTCCTTTATAATCTAAAGTCCCCTCTTCAACTAATTTAGTAAACGATTTCATTTTCGGAGTAGAAATATTTTCATTAGTTTCGCTATCTGTCTCACAGGATATGTAATGAGTGACATTTGGCAATTGATCATCAATCGCGACCATCATCTCCATTAACACATCCATAGTGATAATACCTTTGACATCCCCATTTCTTAAAATATAAGTCATTTCGTGAGGAGTATAAAGAGGGTTAATCGGAATAACGGTAGCCCCCATTCGTAAAGCCCCATATAATCCAATAATATAATACGGACTATTACCCACAATCAGTGCAAGGTGATCACCTTTTTTATACCCAAGTTGTTCTAATTGTGATGCAAATTTAACAACTGCCCCCTCTAACTCCATATAACTAGTTTCTTTGTCATCAAAAATATAAGCAGTTTTTGTAGGATGGTTTTTAGCTGTTATAGATAATTGATCACTTAAATTCACGTACAAATCCCCCTTTGTTACAATGCAAAATGAATGAATAGTCATTCATTTCATTGTGAAATCTCTTTAATTATAAAATACTCAAAATATTATTTCAAGAGAAAGCGGTATCAATCAAGAAAAGACTTGTTTGAATAAAAAGAAAAGGACTCTCCTAAGACTTTTTGCAAAGTGTTTCAAGTCCTAGAATGCAGCCCTTTTATAAAACTCTATTATACTTATTTATAAAGCGATATCATACCTACCGTTTGCTGGGCAGGCTTATTTCAAAAAATTAATAAATTAAGTTAATGAGATCTTCTTCCGTTATTTTACCTAGGTAATAAGGAACATCAATATCCCTGAGTGCTTCTTCAATTGCTTTTCTTTCGTGACGGACACCTGTCAGTTTATTCTCAAGGACACTAACATCACCAAGGCCAAAGAAGTCGCCGTAAATGATACAGTTTTCAATGATACCTTTTTTAACATCGAGACGTACGTCTAAAAGACCAGAAGCAAATTTATGAGATTGTTGTACGTTAAATTTCGGAGATTTACCATAGTTCCATTCCCACTTTTGATAACGGTTTTCAGATATTTTATGGACGTTTTCCCAATCTTCGTCTGTTAATTCATATTGAGGCACATCTTTAACATCTTCTACGTCAAAAACGTATTTTAAAATAAGTTCTTTAAATGTTTCAATTGTGATTTTTTCATCTAGGAATTCTGAGATATTAGCAACTCGGCTACGAATTGACTTAATACCTTTTGATTCAATTTTTGCTTTATTGACATTTAAAGCTTTTACAACTTCTTCAATTTCGGAGTCGAGCATTAATGTCCCATGGCTGAACATTCGCCCCTTAGTGGAATACATGGCGTTACCTGATATTTTACGTCCTTCAACAACGAGGTCGTTTCTTCCTTCCAATTTAGCAGGTACACCTAATTCATTTAACACGTCAACAAGAGGTTTAGTAAATTTGGCAAAGTTATGGAAGCTATCCCCATCATCTTTAGTAATAAAACTGAAGTTTAAATTTTCTAAATCGTGATAAACAGCTCCACCACCTGACAGGCGGCGTACAACTTTAATGCCTTTCTTATCCACATATTCTGTATTAATCTCTTCCACAGTATTTTGGTTTCGTCCAATGATAATGGAAGGCTCGTTTACATAAAATAACAAATATGTATCTTTTTCACCAAAATTCTCTAACATATATTCTTCTAGAGCTAAATTAATTCTTGGATCAGTACTTCCTTTGTTATCAATAAATTTCATATTCTATTTTCCTCCTATATCGTTTCTCCTAGTTCATACATATTTATTTTAATGCAATTAGTGAGGACATTCAAAAGATAGGTTTTACCCGCAATCTATTCACCCCAGACTAACCCAGTTTTTGCTAGTCGAATTTTGCCTTTATAATAGTGACTTGCTTCTTCTATCAATTGTTCCCTGTTCCCGTATTGAGGTAAATGACTTAATAGAAGATCTTTCACTTCGGCCTCTTTGGCGATTTTCCCTCCCTCTTCACTTGTCATATGGCCCGCGCCACTTCCGTCTTGATCTGCATAAAAATTGCAATCTGCTATTAAAAGATCCGCCTCCTTACTAAATTCAATCCAGCTATTTTGATAGCTTGTATCTGCTGTATACACAATGTTTTTTTCACCGTCCGAAATACGCATACCATAACAAGGTACAGGATGCTTCGTTTTTAAAAAGGATATAGAAAATGGGCCTATCTCTAACGTCGTGTTCGGATCATAAGGTATGCCCTCTGTAAAGTCATGTGTTAGTTTAGAAAAGCCAAATTCATCGTCCATATGTCCATATATTGGTAAGATTTCATCAACGTCTTTTAGATAGGATTGAGTCAACCAAGCATATTGCAAAACGCCAATATCAGCTATATGATCGGCATGATAGTGGGATACTATCACAGCGTCTACGTCCATAACATGCTTGTATTGTTGTAGTTTGGATAATGCGCCGCTTCCTACGTCGATTAATAAATTAAAATCATCTTTTTCGATTAGATATGCTGATGTGGCCTCTCCTGGCGCCGGGTATCCGCCCCAGCAACCAATTACAGTTAATTTCATTTAAAACACCTCATTTTGATTTTTTATTTTAGAGTTTGTAAGTTGTTAACCAGGCGTATAAGCTTTTGTGTCGGCTAGCTCATTCGGCCAACAACTAGCAAACTTCAGATGCCTTCCTACGATAAGTCGACCGTGAATCGCTTCGCTCTTCAGGTCTCCTTTATCTCGTCAGGAATCTTCCAGTTTGTACGTTGCTAAACGGCCGAATTCGCTTTCGATAATATGTTGTAACACAGTGTTGACTTATTGCATACTGTTATAGTACAATACTTCTTAAGCATAGGGAAAGGGGATATAAATGATAAACGTTCTTGAGTTTTTCCGTAATTTGCCTGATAAGATTTGCCGTCACTGTGGTCATCCTATGGTTGAAAAGGCCGATTGTTATGGGAATATTTGCGATGAATGTGATCACCCTGCTAGATAATTTAATAGAAAATATGGATTCGCTATAAAGACAGAATAGCGATGTAACAATTTTACTTTGTATTATAACACGTTAATAATTTTCTAATCACAGCTATCCTGAATAGCTGTTTTTTTATTTGAAAAGAAGTGCTCTT
>Ga0209487_1000625_pt1 | contig 31562 bp, 27 predicted proteins | sample Poulit2012_FD_187524 | JGI IMG/M metagenome (GOLD analysis project Ga0209487, IMG submission 187524) | Agricultural soil microbial communities from Georgia to study Nitrogen management - Poultry litter 2012 (SPAdes) (version 2) | ecosystem: Environmental > Terrestrial > Soil > Agricultural land...
TCCCGAGCGCCATGAGGCCGAGCCCGGCGGCGACCGCCCCGGCCGCGCCCACCCGGGCGATGAGCCGGGCGGCGGTGAGGCCGGCGAGGACCGCGCCGACACCCTGCACGCTCACCAGGACCCCGAGCAGCGCGGTGTCCACGCCCAGGCCCTGCTCCATCATCGGGAAGACGGCGACGTTGATGAGGCCCGAGGCGCCGGTGGCGACCGCGAGGGCGAAGGTGAGCGCACCGAGCGGGGCGGTGCGCCGCACGTGGTGCAGGCCGGCGGCGAGCTCGGTGCCGAAGCGGATGTCCGCGGTGGGCTCGGGCGGCGTCTCGACCACCTCGAGCCGGGCGAGCAGGACCGCGGTGACGGCGAAGCAGGCGGCCGTGACGAGGACGACGGCGCGCGGCCCCGCGGCGACGTACAGCGCGGTGCCGACGAGCGGGGACAGCAGCCGGAAGGTCTGGTCCACGGTGGCGAGCAGGCCGTTGCCGCCCGCCAGCTCGTCGTCCTCGAGCAGGTCGCGGACCAGGCCGGACTGCGCGGCCGCGGTGAGGAAACCCATCGCGCCGTAGACCATCGTGACCGCGTACACCAGCCAGACGTCCCCGGCGTCCCGCACGAGCACGAGGCTCAGCACGACGGCCGTCATGACGGCGTTGCCCGCCACGAGCAGCCACTTGCGCGAGACGCGGTCGGCCAGCTGGCCGATGAAGGGCGCGAGGAAGGTCGGCAGCCCGAGCGCGGCGAAGACGAAGCCGGCGGCGCCGTTCGACCCGGTGAGGTCCTTCACCCACACCGCGACCATGAGGTAGAGCGCGCTGTCGGCGAGGTTGGTGAAGACCCACGCCGTGGACAGCTGGCGGAAGCCGCGGTGGCGCAGGGCCGCCGGGCCACGCCGGGACGTACGGGTCTCGGACTCTGAGGTGGTCAGCTGCTCTGCCATGCGTCGAGAGTAGATGCTAAAGCACTCTTGCACAATAGTTCTTTAGAAAGGGGTCTTGAACATGCGGAGACGACCGCCCAGACCGCAGTCCGGCGGCGGGCGCGCAGGGCCGCACTGCGCGCTCGCGGCACAGCTGCGGTCCCGGCGGGACGGGGGTGGCGCGGGCGTGAGCCGCGCCTGGACCTACGCCTTCTCGGCGGGCGGGGGGTCGGAGTGGATCGTGGTCATGACGCGCAGCCGGCGGGCGCCCTCGGGGCGCTTGCCGGCGTCATCGCGGTCCTCGAAGCGCTCGAAGAGCGCGAGGATGGCCTCGCCGATCTCGGTGGCCTCCTCGGCGGTGGCCCAGACGGCGAAGTTCATCAGCCGGGTGGCGTCGAGCCACTCCTGAGGTTCGCGGTCCAGCCGCTGCATCGCCTCCCACAGGCCCTGGGAGCGCTGGGCGAAGGTGAGCCGTGCCAGCTCGACAGTCGCCTGGAGCGAGCCGGGGACGTCGGCGTCGATGCCGGTGGCGTAGCTGCCGCTGCCGACGAGCTTCCACGGCTTCTCGCGGCCCCGCTGCTCGGCCCGCTCGATGAAGCCGTACTTCTCGAGCATCCGCAGGTGGAAGGAGCAGCTGGCCACCGACTCGCCCGTCGCCTCGGCGCACTCCGTGGCGGTGAGCTCCCCGTGGTCCTTGAGGAGGTCCAGCAGCCGGAGCCGGAGCGGGTGGGCGACGGCGCGGATGCGCTCCGGGTCGTCGATGTACTGCTGGTCCTTCGGGGCCATGGCCCAACCTTATGGGCACGTGGGGGACGAGGTGTCGCCGCAGGGCCCGTCCCACCGTCCGCGCTCGCGGCGCCCTCCCGCCGGTGGTTGCATGGGCAGGGACCCGCGACGGACCTGGACGGATGACGACGGAGGTCATGATGAGCCACGGTGAGCCGGGCGGCCCGCCCGCCTGGGACGTGCCCGGCCGCGGGCGGCGACAGCGCAGCTGGCCCCTGCTCGTCGTGACGGCGCTGCTGGCGGCCGTCGTCGGGGCGCTCGCCACGCTCGGCGTCACCCGCGCCGCGGACGACGACTCGACTCCCGCCGCCACCGACCCGACGACGGCGGCCACCGCCTCACCGGACGCGGACGAGGATGTCGAACCCGTCGCCACCGGTGTGGTCCCCGACTGGGTCGAGCTGGCCGAGCGCGCCGGGCCGAGCGTCGTCGCCATCGACGTCCGCACGCGTAGCGGGGCCGGGCAGGGCTCGGGCGTCATCGTCACCGAGGAGGGCCGCATCGTCACCAACAACCACGTCGTCGCCGGTGGGGTGGAGCTCGTGGTGACGCTGTGGGACGGACGGCTGTACCCGGCCTCGATCGTCGGCACCGACGTCGCGACCGACCTGGCCGTCATCGTCATCGACGACCCGCCCGACGACCTCCAGCCGGCCGAGCTCGGGGACTCCGACGCCGTGCGGGTGGGGCACGCCGTCGCCGCGATCGGCAACCCGCTCGGGCTGAGCCACACGATGACCACCGGGGTCGTCTCCGCCCTGGACCGCCCGGTGACCACTGTGGAGCAGGGCAGTCTGCCCGGTCAGCAGGCCACGTACGTCACGACCAACGCGATCCAGGTGGACGCCGCGATCAACCCCGGCAACTCCGGCGGACCGCTGTTCGACGCCGCCGGCCGGGTGATCGGCATCAACAGCTCGATCGCCTCGATGCCCACCGGCGCGGGCGGCTCGGCGGGCAGCATCGGGCTGGGCTTCGCGATCCCGAGCAACGTCGTCCAGCTCATCGCCGAGCAGCTGGCCACCGAGGGCCGCGCCGAGCACGCCTTCCTCGGCGTGGGGCTGACCGACGCCGTCGCCGACGTCGACGGCGAACGCCGCGCGGGCGCGCAGGTGGCCACCGTGGAGCCGGGCAGCCCGGCCGCGGAGGCCGGGATCGAGCCCGGAGGGGTCATCGTCGCGATCGACGGGCAGGCCGTCACCGGTGCGGACTCGCTCGTCGGCTTCGTCCGCCAGTACCCCAGCGGTGCCGAGGTCACCCTCACCGTGGCCGCGGACGGCACCGCCACGGAGGTGCCGGTCACCCTCGCCGCCCGAGAGGACGTGCTCTCCTAGGACGGCGCGGCCGTTCAGCGGCCGGCCACGACGACGACGGCGGAGATCGCGGGGGCGGCGATCCCGAGCGTGGTGCTCAGGGCCACGACCGTGCGCCGCCGGCGGGTGTGGGCGCGCCGCGGGCGGTCGGCCGGCACGCGCTGGGCGCGGGCGAAGGCGTCGAGCGTCGTCCCGACACTCCGGGCGGCGAAGGCGTCGAGCTGGTGCGGGTCCATGGCACGTTCCTCCAGGTCAGGCGGGCATTCCCCACGCTAGGGAACGAACCGGACACCCTGTGTCCGCTGGTCCGGGCAGACTTGGCTCCGTGGGCGACTCGTCTCGGCGGATGCTGGAGCTGCTCAGCCTGCTGCAGCTGCGGCGTGAGTGGCCGGGTGCCGAGCTGGCCGAGCGGCTGGGGGTCAGCGACCGCACCCTGCGCCGCGACGTCGAGAAGCTGCGCGAGCTGGACTACCCCGTCCACGCGATCAAGGGCAAGGGCGGCGGTTACCGGCTGGGCGACGGCGGCCGGCTGCCGCCGCTGCAGTTCCTCAGCGACGAGGCCGTGGCGGCCGCCATCGCCCTGACGACGGCGGCCGGCAGCAACGTCCACGGCGTGGGCGAGGCGGCCCAGCGGGCGCTCGGCAAGCTGGAGCAGGTGCTCCCCTCGCGGCTGCGGGCGCGGGTCGAGCGCCTCGGGCAGAGCGTCGTGCACCTGCCGGGCGCCGCCGCCGTCGAGCCGGACGTCCTCATGACCCTCGCGGGCGCGTGCCGGGACCGGGTGGGCCTGCGCTTCGACTACGTCAGCAGCGAGGGCACCGAGTCCCTGCGCGAGGTGGAGCCCTACGGCCTCGTGGTGTGGCGGGGACGGTGGTACCTCGTGGCGTGGGACCTCCACCGCGCCGACTGGCGCACGTTCCGGGTGGACCGCCTGCGCCCGCGGATCCCGCTGGGCCGGCGCTTCACGCCACGGGAGCTGCCCGGCGAGGACGCCGGCAGCTACCTGCTCGGGCGGGTGCGGGCGCTGTGGCGGGAGAAGGCCGTGATCCTCGTCCGGGCACCGGCGGACAGCGACCTCATGCGGCGCTGGGCGGCCGAGGGCGAGGTGCAGCCGGTGGACGACACCAGCTCCCGTCTGCTCCTGGACGGCGACAGCCTCACCTGGCTGGCCTCCGCCCTGGCGCAGCTCGACGCGGAGTTCGTCGTCGAGTACCCGCCCGCCCTGCGGGAGCACCTGCGGGCCGTCGCGGCACGGCTGGACCGCGCTGTCGCGGACCCGGACGGCCGCACCGGTTGAGGCGCACCTCCGCCGGGAGGATCCTGGTCCTACGACCAGCGAGGAGGTCTGCCATGGTCTCGTCGTACTACGTCGCCTGGTGGAACGTGGAGAACCTCTTCGACGAGGAGCTCGCCCCGGGCCGCTCCGAGAAGCTCCAGCGGGCCGTCGGCCGTGACCTCGCCGGCTGGACGCCGGAGCTGCGGGACGCCAAGATCACCCAGCTCGCCTCGGTCATCACCCGGATGAACGAGGGCCGCGGCCCGGACCTCCTGGGGGTGTGCGAGGTCGAGAACGAGCACGTCCTCACCATGCTGCGCGACGCCGTCGGCTCCCAGCTGCCGGAGCGGCACTACGGGCTCGTGCACGCCGACACCTCCGACCAGCGGGGCATCGACGTCGCCTTCGTCTTCGACGCGGACCTGCTGAGTGCGCAGGAGACCTTCCAGCACGTCGTCATGCGCCGCACGGCCACCCGCGAGATCCGCCAGGTCACCTTCCTCACCCACGAGGAGCGGCGCTGGGTGCTCTTCGCCAACCACTGGCCGTCCCGCAGCGGCGGGCAGCACGAGTCGGCCGGGTACCGGGCGATCGCGGGCGAGACCCTGGCCTACTTCCACGAGCGGGTGCGCGAGCTGCTCGGCGAGGCGAGCCCCGTCCTCGTCATGGGCGACTTCAACGACGAGCCCTTCGACGACTCCCTCGTCCGCCACGCCCTGAGCCGGCGGCAGCCCGCGCGCGTGAGCGGCGGACGGAACGCCTACCTCCTCAACCTCACCCTGGGCCTCCTCGGGGACCGGGAGGGCACCTTCTACTTCGACAACGAGCCGAACGTGCTGGACCAGCTCCTCGCCAACGCCGCGATGCTCGACGGCGCCGCCCCGCTCGCCGTCGTGCCGGACTCCGTGGAGCTCGTCCGTTTCCCCGGCATGGTCCGGGCCGGCCGCTACCCGGAGCCGATCCCCTTCGGTGGGATGGGCAAGCCGGTCAACCGTGAGGGCTACTCCGACCACTCGCCCATCGCGGCCACCGTCACCGAGGCCTGACGGCCGCGGTGCCCGGGTCCTGGGGGATCCACGGCCCGGTGCCCTCCGAGGGGTCGAGGACACCGTCCTCGAGCCAGGCGTGCTCGCCGTCGAGCACCTCGCGCGCGAGGCGCTCGTCCCCGGCGTCGGTGTTGACCCACAGCTCCCGGAACAGGCGGGCCACGGTGAGCCGCGCCTGCCCGCAGTAGGCGTTGGCGAGGCGCGTGGCGGCCGGGTTGCCGCCGTCCTCGTCCTGCATCCGCGCCCGCAGGCACACCGCCGTCATCGCGAAGAGCTCGGCGCCGATGTCGACCACCCGCCCGAGGAAGCCCTGCCTGTGCTCCAGGCCGCCCTGCCAGCGGGCCATCCCGTAGAAGGTCGAGCGCGCCAGCCGCCGCGAGGCCCGCTCGACGAAGCGCATGTGCCCGGCGAGCGGTCCGAAGCGGGCGAAGGAGGTGGGCACGGTCCCGGCGCCCGCGTACAGCCCCGGCAGCCAGCCCGCGTAGAAGGTCGCGGCCCGGGCGGCGGCCCGGGCCCTGTCCGCGGCCGAGGTGTCCGGGTCGATGAGGGCCCCGGCCACGGACAGGTGGGCGTCGACGGCGTCGCGCGCGACGATGAGGTGCATGACCTGGGTGGAGCCCTCGAAGATGCGGTTGATGCGCAGGTCGCGCAGGACCTGCTCGGCGGGCACCGCTCGCTCGCCGCGGGCCTGCAGCGACTCCGCCGTCTCGTAGCCGCGTCCCCCGCGCACCTGGACCAGCTCGTCGGCCACCTGCCAGGCCCGCTCCGAGGTGTAGAGCTTGGCCAGCGCGGCCTCGATCCGCACGTCCGTGCGGCCGGCGTCGGCGAGGTGGGAGGTGAGCTCCAGGACCGCCTCCTGGGCGTAGGTGGTGGTCGCCATGAAGGCGATCTTGTGGGCGACGGCGGCGTGCCGGCCCACCGGGCGGCCCCACTGCACGCGCTCGCGGGCCCACTCCCGCCCGATCTTCAGGGACCACTTGCTGGCCGCGACGCACAGCGCCGGGATGGACAGCCGCCCGGTGGTGAGGGTGGCCAGGGCGATCTTCAGCCCGCGCCCCTCCTCGCCGAGCCGGTTGGCGGCCGGGACGCGGACGGAGTCGAACCGGGTGAGGCTGTTCTCCAGCCCGCGCAGGCCCATGAAGGCGTTGCGCCGCTCCACCGTGATCCCCGGGGAGTCCGCCTCGACGACGAAGGCGGTGATGCCGCCGCTGTGGCCCTCTCCCTCCGGCACCCGGGCGAGGACGACGAGGAGCTCGGCGATCGTGCCGTTGGTGCCCCACAGCTTGGTGCCGTCCAGGAGGTAGTCCCCCTCCGGGGTCGGCGTGGCCCGCAGCTGGAGCCGGGCCGGGTCGGAGCCGACGTCCGGCTCGGTGAGCAGGAACGCCGAGACCGCGCCGGCCGCGCACCGCGGCAGGAAGGCCCGCTTCTGCTCCTCGCTGCCGAACTGCTTGACCGGCTCGGGCACGCCGATGGACTGGTGGGCCGAGAGCAGCGCCCCGAGGGACGGGTTGATCGAGCCCACGAGCATGAGCGCCCGGTTGTAGTAGACCTGCCCGAGACCGACCCCGCCGTACTCCTCGGGGATCTTCATCCCGAACGCGCCGACGCGCGCGAGGCCGTCGAGCACGTGCTGCGGGATCTTCGCCTCCCGCTCGATCTCCGCGCCGTCGACGCCGGCCAGGTACTCGCGCAGGCGGGCCAGGAAGCGCTCGCCCCGCTCGACGTCGGCGGGGTCGGTGCGCGGGTGGGGCTCGACGAGCTCGGGCCGGAACCGGCCCAGGTACAGCTCGCGGGCGAAGCTCGGCCGGCGCCACTCGGTCTCGCGCGCCTGCTCGGCGACCCGCCGGGCCTCCCGTTCGTCCACCTGTGCCGTTGTCGTGGCCATGATGACCGCCTCCGCGTCGTTGCCGGTACCCGCAGTATCGGGTACATCGGGGGGAAGTGGAAGGGGTGGAGGGCCGCAACCGGGTTACGGTGCAGCGGTGACCGCCGCCCCGGGTGCGCGCCTGCGTGCTCTCGCCACCGGACTCATGGTCGCGGCCGCGACGTCCACGCAGGTCGGCGCCGCCGTCGCCGCCCTGCTGTTCCCGGCGGCCGGACCCATGGGCGTGGTCACCCTGCGGCTCTTCTTCGGCGCCGTCATCCTGCTCGTCCTGCTCCGTCCCCGGCTGCCTGGCCGCTCCCGCGCCGACTGGCTCCTCGTCGCCGGCTTCGGCCTCGCGCTGGCCCTGATGAACAGCCTGCTCTACCACGCGATCGACCGGATCCCGCTGGGCATCGCGGTGACCTTCGAGGTGCTCGGCCCGCTGGTCCTCTACGTCTCCCTGGGCCGCCGGCTCGCCAACGCGGTGTGGGCGCTGCTCGCGCTCGCCGGGGTCTACCTGCTCGGCGGCGCGGGCGTCACGGCGCTGGACCCGCTCGGCGTCGCCCTCGCGCTCGGTGCGGCGGCGGCCTGGGCGGCCTACATCGTCCTCGGCTCCCGGGTGGCGCACCGCTTCACCGGCGCGGAGGGGCTGGCGCTGGCCATGGGCGTGGGGGCACTGCTGGCACTGCCGCTCGGGTTCGCCTCGGCGGGCAGGGCGCTGCTCGAGCCGCGCGTCCTGGCGACCGGCGTGCTCGTCGCGGTCCTGTCCTCGGCCGTCCCCTACACCCTGGAGATGGCAGCGCTGCGGCGGATCACGGCCGGCAGCTTCGCCATCCTCACCAGCCTCTACCCGCTCATCGCGGCCCTGGCCGGATGGCTCGTGCTCGGGCAGGGGCTCGGCGGCGGCGAGATCGCCGGCATCGTCCTCGTCGCGGTGGCGACGGCGGGCGCGACGAGCGCGCGCGGCAGCGCGGCCCCGCGGCCCGAGTAGCGGCCGGTGCGTGACGGGTGTCGGACGTCACCGGTACGTTGTCGACGCACGACCCACCCCCTCCCGGGACGCCGTCGTCCCGGCTGCCCACAACGAAATGAGACTGTCGATGCGTCGAACGCTCACCGCAGCAACCGGTGCCCTCGTCCTCGGAGCGGTCACGGCCCTGGGGGCCGTCCCGGCCGCCGCGGATGCCGACCCACCTCCACTCCCGTCGCTGGACCCGGGGGACAAGGTCGCCGAGTCGCTGCAGGAGGTGACGGGGGACGTCACCGCCTTCGTCCAGCTCGACGCCCCCTCGGCGCTGGACGTCGTCGAGTCCGGCGGGGACAGCGCACAGGCGGAGGAGGCGGCCGAGGAGGTCGAGGCCATCGCGCAGGACGTCGTCCCGGCGCAGGCCGGCGCCCGTGCGGCCCGCAGCGCCGCGCCGGAGCGGCTGTCGGTCACCAGCACGCTGGTCTCGGGGGCGGTCGTGCGCGGGGACGCGGAGCAGGTGCGTGCGCTCGCGGAGTCCGAGGACGTCGTCGCCGTCTACCGCGTCGTGTCCAAGGAGCCGAACAACCGCAACGTCAACGCCTTCACCCGCGCCCAGCAGGTCTGGGAGTCCCACGGGCACACCGGTGAGGGGATCCGGATCGGGGTCATCGACACCGGCGTCGACTACACCCACGCCACCTTCGGGGGACCGGGCACCGAGGAGGCGTACGCCGCCGCCTACGGCGAGGACGGCACCGGGCCCGTCCCCGCCGGCTTCGTCGACGGGGCCAAGTACCTCGGCGGCTGGGACTTCGCCGGGCCGACCTACGACGCCTCCGGCGACATCCCCGGCTCGACGACGGTCGCGCAGCCGGACCCCAACCCCATCGACGCGTTCTACACCGGGGGCGGCAGCGGTCACGGCACGCACGTCGCCGGCACCGCGGCCGGCTACGGCGTCACCCCCGACGGCGAGACCTTCCGCGGCGACTACGGCGAGCTGGAGGACGTCAGCGACTGGGAGGTCGGCCCGGGCTCGGCCCCCGAGGCCGGGATCTACGCGCTCAAGGTCTTCGGTGACGTCGGCGGGTCCACCGACCTCACGATCAACGCCCTGGAGTGGGCGGCGGACCCGAACGGCGACTTCGACTTCGCCGACCGTCTCGACGTCGTCAACCTCTCCCTCGGGGCGTCCGCCGCTCCGGTCGACGACCCCGAGAACCTCTTCATCAGCCGCCTCGCCGACCTCGGCACCATCTCGGTGATGTCCGCCGGGAACTCCGGCGACGCCACGGACGTCGGCGGCTCGCCGGGCAACTCCCGCGCCGCCCTGGCCGTGGCCAACTCGGTGGCCGACGTCATGACCTTCGACGCCGTTGAGGTCACCGCGGCCGCGGACGAGTCGCTCCTGGGTCTCCAGCCCGCCCAGAACACGGTCGCCTACACCGGCGGCGAGGACGTCGAGGCACCGGTCGTCCACCTCGGCGACGGCGTGGACGGGTGCGCACCGCTCACCGACCACGCCGAGCAGATCGCGGGCAGGATCGTCTGGCTCGACTGGGACGACAACGACGCCACCCGCGCCTGCGGCAGCGGCGCCCGCTGGGCCAACGCGACGGCCGCCGGCGCGGCCGGTGTGCTCATCGGCACCGGGGAGGCGATCTTCGGCGCCGGCATCGCCGGTGACCCCGCCACCCCCGGCGCCCAGCTCACCGCCCAGGCCACCGACCGGCTGCTGCCGGAGGTGCAGGCCGGCACGCTCACCGTCCGCCTCGGCCCCTCCTACCGGGACATCCTGTCCTACGCCGACGACACCGTCGCCGACCTCCTCAACCCCGGCTCCTCCCGCGGCGCCCACGGCTCCCTCGGCGTCGTCAAGCCCGACGTCGCGGCTCCGGGCACCCGCATCGCCTCGGCCGCCGCGGGTGGCGGGACGATCGCGCACACGCTGAGCGGGACGTCCATGGCCGCCCCGCACGTCGCCGGGATCGCCGCGCTCATGGTCGCGAGCCACCCGGACTGGACGCCGGAGCAGATCAAGGCCGGCATCATGAACACGGCCACGCACCCGGTGTACTCCACCCCCGGCCCGGAGGGCCCGGTCCACGGCCCCGAGCGGGTCGGTGCCGGCCGCGTGGACGCCCTCGCCGCCGTCGGAAACGGCGTCATCGCCTACGACTCCGGCGCGCCGGACGTCGTCTCGGTGTCCTTCGGGGTCGTCGACGTCGCGGACGAGCCGCTCGAGCTGCAGCGCACCGTGACCGTCGAGAACCTCGACAACCGCGGTCCGGTGCGCTTCCTCACCGGCTTCGAGGCGGCGACGACCACCGGCGGTGCCACGATCACCACCAGCCCGTCCTCGGTCGTCGTCCCGCGCGGCGGCAGCCGCACCGTCACGGTCACGCTCACCGTCGACCCGGACACCCTGGAGCGCGAGCTCGACCCGACGCAGAACCCCGACTCCGGCCTCGGGGTGGCCCGCGAGTACGTCGCGGCGCTCTCGGGGCAGCTCGTCCTGGAGCCGCGGGCGAACGACGGCCCGACCCTCCACGTCCCTGTCCACGCCGCACCCCGCCCCGTCTCGGACCTCTCCGCCGAGCCGGTGGAGTTCGCCGCGGCAGACGCGCTGACGGCGCCGCTGGAGCTCTCCGGCCGCCACGTGGACTCGGGCGGCTGGACCTCCCGCGTCTCCGTCCTGGAGCTCATGGCCACCAGCCCCGAGCTCGAACCGGCCTCCGCGGCCGGCACCTCACCGACCCAGGTCGCGGCCGGCGACCTGCGCTTCGTCGGCGCGATGTCGACCGCCCCGCAGCTCGTCGCCGCCGGGTACGACCCGACGGCCGGGTACGTCGGCATCGGCATGGTGATGCAGGGCGAGTGGCCGATCCTCGGCACGTCCACCAGGCCGGTCATCTTCACCGACGTGGACGGGGACGGCATGCCCGACCTGCAGACCACGGTGGAGAAGGTCGCCGCCGGCATCGACGTCACCATCGCCTGGACCTCCGAGCTCGCCACGGGACGCACCCTCGCCCAGAGCGCGGTCAACGGCTCGTGGGGCGACGTCGACACCACCGTCTTCGACAACAACGTGCTCGTCGCGCCGATCCCGCTGACCCTCTTCGACCCGGACGTGACGCCGACCTTCACGGTCTGGACCCACTCGGAGTACGCCCCGGACGGCACGAACGTCATCGACATCGTCGCGCCGTTCTCCTACGACCCCTTCGCCCCGGACCTGTGGACCACCGGCGGCCCCCTCAACGGCGTCGCCGTGCCCTCGACGACGGACCTCACCGTCCACCGGTCGCCCGCCGCCGGCCAGGACGTCGGCCCGCTGCTCGTGCTGCACACCCACAACCCCGACGGCCGGCGGGCGCAGGTCCTCGACGTGACCGTCCCCGAGCCGGTCGCCGTCCCGACGACGACGACCCTGCGCGTCGACGGCGAGCCCGCGCCGGGCTCGCCGCTCACCCTCACCGCCACGGTCGAGCCCCCGGAGGCGACCGGCACCGTCGCCTTCCGCGACGGCGAGACCGAGCTCGGGTCCGCGCCGGTCGAGGGCGGCACCGCGAGCACCGAGGTCACCCTCGGGTCCGGCAGCCACACCCTCGCGGCAGTGTTCACGCCGGACTCCGGGCGGTGGGAGCCGTCGGTCTCCCCGGCAGTCGCGGTGGAGGTCGGTGAGGCCACCTCGACGACCTCCCTGCGCCTGTCGCGCCTCCTGGGCAGCTACGGGGACACGACGACGGCGACCGTCACCGTCGTCGGGGACGGCGTGGCGCCCTCCGGCACGGTCGAGATCCACCGGGACGGCGCGGTCGTGGCCACCGGCGATCTCACCGTCGACGGCCTGCGCGGCACGGCCGAGGTGACCCTGCCGCGGGACCTCGCCGCGGGGGCGCACCGCCTCACCGCCGTGTTCACCGGCGCCGAGGGTGTGGCCGGGTCCACCAGCCGCAGCGCCACCTACGTCGTGCTGCCGGCGCTCTCCCGGGTCGACATCGACGCCGGGTCGCGGGTCCCGCGGGGCAGCTCGCCGCAGATCGACGTTGCGGTCCTCGGCCGGGGCGGGGCGCCCGTGCCCACCGGCACGGTGACGGTGACCTCCGGGTTCCGCATCATCGACCGGGTCACGCTCGACGAGGACGCCACCGCGCAGGTCCAGCTGCCGCCCGTCCGCTTCCTCACGGTGGTCACGGCCACCTACGGCGGGGACCGGGGCTACCTGCCGGGCCTCGACCTCGCGACGATCACCGCGCGGTGAGCCCGCCGGCCGGGCCGGGGTGGCGATCTGCACCCCGACCCGGCCGGCCACCGGGCCGCGGCGCGCGGGGCGCGGCAATCCCGCGCGCCGGCGGCCCCGGACCGTACCCTGACGCCATGAGCGACGCCGGTCACGGTGACTTCGAGTTCGAGCGCAAGTTCTTCGTCCGCGAGCTGCCCACGGCCGCGCTCCGCGAGCCGCACCCGGTGCTCATCGTCCAGAGCTACTTCCTCGCCGCCGACGGCTACGCGCTGCGCATCCGCCTCCAGGGCCCCGCGCCGGCCGGCACGCTGCCCACCTGGGGCGAGGAGCGGGAGCTGCTCGAGGCCGCGGCCTCCACCTTCACCTTCTGCGCGCTCACGGCCAAGGGGCCCTACGTCGGCGGCACCCGCTACGAGGCCGAGCGCGAGCTCGACGTGACGGCCGGCCTGGCGATGGTGCGCCTCGGCGGGGACCTCGTGGCCAAGCTGCGCTACTCCCTGTGGCTGGGCACCGACGGCTGGGTGGTCGACTCCTTCCTCGGGCGCAACGCCCCGCTCATCGTCGCCGAGTGCGAGCGCGGCGGCCCCGTCACCGACCTCGCCGTCCCCGACTTCTGCGTCAGCGAGGTCACCGACGACCCCCGCTTCGCCAACGACGCCCTCGCGACCACGCCCTTCACCCACTGGAGCGCCGGCTACGAGCGCGAGCTGGAGGAGAGCGGGCCGCGCTTCCTCACCGAGTTCGGGCACAACGAGCTCGGCATGCCCACCTGACCGGTCGTCGGACGCCGGTACTGCGTGGCAGGGTGGCACGGTGAGCACCGGTTCCCTCATGCTCGTCCGGCACGGCGAGAGCGCGGCCAACGCCCTGGGACTGTTCACCGGGGTCCTCGACGTCGGGCTCACCCCGCACGGCGAGCAGGCCAGCCTCGACGCCGCCGCGCGCCTCCGCGGGACGGGGTGGCGGCCGGACCTCGTCCTGGCCTCCGAGCTCGCGCGCTCGTGGCACACCGCCGACATCATCGCCGCCGCCGTGGGCGGCCGGGTGGAGCGCGAGTGGCGTCTCGTCGAGCGCAGCTACGGTGCGCTGACCGGCTACCGCAAGCGCGACGTGGCCGAACGCCACGGCCAGGAGCTCTTCCTCCACTGGCGCCGGTCCTACACCGGGCGCCCCGACCCCCTGCCGGAGCGGCTGGTGCGCCTGTGGCGCTCGCTGCCCCCGTTCGACCGCCTGCCGCCGCAGGCCCTGCCGCCGACCGAGTCGCTCGCCGACGTCGTCGAGCGGGTCCGCCCGCTGTGGACCGGGCGCCTCGGGCAGGCGCTGCGCGACGGACAGCACGTGCTCGTCGTCGCGCACGGCAACTCCCTGCGCGCCCTCTGCGGCCTCGTCGACGGCCTCACCGCCGAGGAGCTGCGCGAGCTCAACCTCCCCAACGCCCGGCCCCTCCTCTACGAGCTCGGGCCGGACCTGCGTCCGCGTGTCCGCGGGGGCCGCTACCTGGACCCGCACCTCGCGGCGCACGAGGCGGCCGAGATCGCGGCGCAGGGCGGCACCTGAGCCGAGCTCCTGACGCCCCACCGGCCCGTGCTCCCGACCCGGCCGGGCCTCCGCCCTCCGGACCCCTCTCTCCTGCCTCCGCTTGACGTGCGGCCACGGGAGGGCGGGATACGCTCGTGACGTGGGGCGGGTCCCGCAGGGTCGCGGCACATCCGATGAGGGGGCACCCATGAGAACACTCGTGGTCGGCATGGCCTATACCGTGGTCACGCTGCCGGTGGACGGTTTCCCGGTGGCGCACGCCCCCGTGCGCGACGCCCGGATCACCACCTCCGTCGGCGGCTCCGGCTTCACCGTCGCCCGGACCCTCGCCGCCCTCGGCAACGAGGTCTTCCTCGCCGCCCCGCTCGGCGAGGACGCCGACGCCGTCACCGTGGACGCCGCCGCCTACGGCTACGGCGTCAACTCGGCGATGTGCCCCCGCTCCCTGCCGCGCTCACCCCGCGCGGTCGTCCTGGAGGGCCCGGACGGCCACCGGCAGGTCAACCGCGACCTGGGCGAGGCGCGTTCCGCCCGCGTGGAGCTCGACCTGGGCGCCCTGGCCACCGCCGACCTCCTCCTCGTGGACGGGGTACTGCCGGCCGAGGCGCTCATCTCGGGCGCACAGGCGGCTGGGGTGCCCGTCGCCGTCGGCCTGGGCGCGATGTGCGCGCCGCCCGGCCTGGACCAGCTGTGCTACCTGGGCGCGGACGTCGTGGTGATGGGCTGCGGCCCGGAGGTCGACGAGGAGGTGCTGCTGCGCACCTGGCGCCGGCGTTCCGTCGCGCGGCTGGTCGTCGTCACCCTCGGGGCCCGGGGCGCCATCGGGCTGGCGGCCGGCAGCGAGGAGGTCATCCGCGTCCCCGCCCGTGACCTCGGCCCGGGGCGCCGGCCGGCGGGCCTGGGGTCCACCTACTTCGCCACGCTGTCCCACTACGTCTTCGCCCGGGGCTGCGACCCGCGGACGGCCATGGAGTACGCGGCCACCGCCGCCGGCTGGACCATCGCCCACCACGACTCCCCGAGCGAGCTGTCGGAGGACGTCGTCGAGGCGGCCGGGGTGCCGGGTGCGGGGGCCGTCGGCGTGCTCGACGAGCCGGCGACGGCCCCGCTGGACGTCCCCCGTCAGGCGCCGTAGCCGGCGTCGGCGCAGGCGGTGTCGAGCTCCTCCTGCGCGGCCTCGGACCCGGCGACGTCGATCTGGCTGAGGTCGGGGAAGCCCGGCTCCTCGCCCTCGGGCACCTCGGCGGCGCGAGCCGTGTTGACCTCGTCCACCGCTGCGGTGAACGGGGCGTTGACCTCCTCCAGCAGTGCGGCGAGATCGGTGGGCGCGTCGGCCCCGAGCTCGGTGATGCGCTGCTCGAGGGCGTTGACCTCGGTGTAGGTGGTGTCGTCCACGATCTCGCCACCGCTCAGCGCGGTGCGAGCGTTCTCGGCGCGCTCGGCGAGCGGGGTGCCGGTGCCCTCGAAGAAGCCCTCGCAGGTGGCCAGCTCGGGGCTCTGCTCGGCGGTCGCGGTGGCCGTGGGCTCGGTGGTGGAGTCGTCGGCCGGGGTGCTGGAGCTGCACCCGGCGAGGCCGACCAGAAGGGCTGCGGAGATGATGAGTCGACGGTTCATGTCTCCGACGGTAGACCCGCTCGCCACCGGCCCGCGCGAGGGGGCACAACCCGGCGGACACGCAGATCCCCGGCAATATCAAGGAATCTTGCGTATGGCTCCGGGCAGGACGTGACGAGCGTCGCGTGAGAGACGCTCGTCACGCCTCGGGGCTGCGCAGCCTCCGGGCGACGACGACGATGAGTCCGACCACCGCACCGACCACGGCGAGGCCCACGACGACGGCGAGCCAGGTCGGCATCCCGTCGGTCCCGGTCGTGGGCTCCGCGGCTTCGGTCTCCGTCCCGGTGTCCGGCTCGGTGGTCTCGGCGGGGGCGCCGGCGGCCGGCTCGGTCGTCTCCACCGGAGCGGCGTCTGCCGTGGCGGCCGGCTCCGCCGGCTCGGCGGCTGCCTCGACGGTGAAGCCGATGACGCCGTCGATCGGGTGCCCGTCGCTGGAGGCCACCCGCCAGCGGGCCTCGAGGTCACCCGCGGGCACGTCGGCGTCGTCGAGGGGGAAGACGACGTCGTTGCCGTCGGCGGTCCCGGCCACCTCGGTGACGGTCTCGCCGTCGGGGCCGACGACGCTGAGCGCGGAGCCCACCTCCAGCGGGGGGTTGTTGAAGGTGAGCACGAGGGACTGCGGCGCCTCCTGCAGCACCGCCCCCTCCTCGGGGTCGGAGGCGATGAGGACGTCGTGGGCGCGTGCGGCCGGACCCGTCGCCACCAGCGCAGCGAACGCGAGGAGCGTGACCAGGCCGGCCATCAGGACCCGGGCAGGGCGAAGAGCGGTCGAGACAGTGGTCATGCGTCCATCGTAGGTCGGCACCGTGCCGCGGCGGCCACGGGCCGTAGGATCGCCGCGGAGGTGGCGATGCCGAGAGTCGATGTCCGGTCCCTCGGCGTCGTGGCCGCGGGCGGGACGGCGGGTGCGCTCGCCCGGCACGCCGTCGTGACCGCCGTCGGGGTGCACGGGGCGGTGGCGACACTCGCCGTCAACGTCACCGGAGCCTTCGCCCTCGGGCTGCTGCTGGACGCGCTCCACCACCACCGGATCGGCAGCCGGCGTCGTGGCCGGCTACGGCTGCTCCTCGGGACCGGCTTGCTGGGCGGGTTCACCACCTACTCCGGTATCGCCGTCGAGGTGCTCGCCCGCGTCCACGAGGGCGCGTGGGGCTCGGCGGTGGGCTACGGCCTGGTGACCGTCGTCGCCGGGCTGGCCGCCTGCGCGGCCGGGGTGCTGCTCGGAAGGCGGGTGCGCGCGTGGGCCTGAGCGTGCTCGTGGCGCTGGCCGGTGGGCTGGGTGCGGCCCTGCGGTACGCCGTCGACTCCGCCGTGCCCGACGGTGGGCCGGTGCGGGTCCCGCGGGGGACCACCGCGGTCAACCTCGCCGGCTCGTTCCTCGCGGGCGTGTGCGGGGGTGCGCTGTCCGCCGGGGCGGCCGACCCCGCCGTCTACGCCGTCGCCGTCGCCGGCTTCTGCGGCGGGTTCACCACCTTCTCCACCGCCACCCTGGAGGCCGTCCTGCTGCTGGAGCGGGGGCAGCTCGGGCGGGCGGCGGGGTACGCCCTGGGGACGCTCGCCGGGACGGTGGCCGCCGCGGCGGTCGGCTACGCGGGGACGGCCCGGCTGCTGGGCTGACGCCGGTCAGCCGGCCCGCCGCGCCACCTGGTACCCGTCGCGGTCCAGCACGAGCTCGTACGCGGTGCCCGGGTGCCGGTCCTCCGCGTGCCGGGCGGCGTCCTCCGGCGGGTTCCCGCCCCAGGTGCCGCTGCGCCGGTCGACGACGTAGTAGTCCGGTGGCGGGTTGTCCGGGGTCCCGGACCACTGCGCCGTCGTCGTCGGGACGAGGTACGCGAGCAGGGAGATGTCACTGGAGACGACAGCGCCGTCGGGCACGGTCGCCAGGACCTCGCGCGCCGCGTCGGCGCGGGCGGAGGGCCGCCAGGTCTCGGCGTCGAGGAGACGGAGGACCGGCTGGCCCGGCGCGGCGAGGACGACGGCCAGCGTGGCGGCGCCGAGGGCGAGGGCGGTCCGCCGTCGCCACGCGCGCCGGGCCGGCTCGGGCACCGGCTCGCCGTCCTCACCGGCCGCCTCGGGGGCGGGGCCGAGGGCGTCGAGCATCGCCGCGACGGCGAGCGGCATGAGGACGGCGTCGTAGTGCCAGGTCCAGGTCCAGTAGAAGGGCACGTCGCCGAGGAAGCGCCAGGCCAGGGTGGGCAGCGCCGCCAGGAGCAGCGGCGAGCGGAGCCCGACGACGCCGGACATGGCCACGAGCAGCAGGACCGTGACGACCTTCTCGCCCGGGCCGAGGACGCCGGCGAGCGTGCCCAGAGGATCGCCCAGCACGTCCCCGACGGCGAGGTTGTCGGCGTAGTCGTACTGCCCGCGCGGGTTGAGGGCGGGCAGGATCACCGCCGTCGTGAGGAGGAACCAGCCCGCTCCCCACGCCGCCAGGCCCAGCCCGGCGCGGCGGGCGCCGCGGTGCCAGGCGACCAGCCCGAGGACGGCGACCATGAGCCCGAGGTCCTCCTTGACGAGGACGAGCGGTGCCAGCCACAGCACGCTCGCCCGCCACCGCCGCTCCAGCAGCGCGCACAGGCCGAACGCGAGGAGGGGCAGCGCGAAGGAGACCTCGTGGAACTGGCTGCGCACCGCGCCCTGGATGCCGTGGGAGAGCACGTACAGCGCGCCCACCCAGATCCCGGGCCGGCGGCCCAGGCGCCGCACCGCCAGCGCGGTGAGCGGCCATGCGGAGAGCGCGACGAGCAGGGCCTGGAGGACGAGCAGGCTGAGCCCGGAGGGGAACAGCGCGTACACGGGGCCGAGCAGCACGAGGGCCGGGTGGAAGTGGTCCCCGAGGAGGTTGAAGCCCGGCCCCTTGATCGGCACGATCGGCGCCTCGCCGGAGGCGTAGGCCTTGGCGAGCTGCGTGAAGATCGCCAGGTCCCACGAGGGGACCTCCAGCCGCCGCCACTGCAGCACCGCGACGACGACGTAGAGGAGCGCCGCGACGCCCGAGACGGTCCAGGCCTCCGGGCGGTCGAGGCGTGCCAGGGCACGCCGGGCCGTCCGGGCGCGGGACGTCACACCGCGCCCTTGCGCTGCAGGTGCCGCAGGGCCACCCAGCCGAAGGGCACCCGGACCCAGAAGGTGAGCAGCCGGAAGACGAGGGCGGCGGAGAAGGCCACGCCGGCCGGGATGCCGGCCACGGTGAGGCCACCGGTGAGCGCGGCCTCGACCGGGCCGATGCCTCCGGGGGAGGGCACGGCCGCACCGACGGTGTTGGAGGTGAGGTAGGTGATGGCCAGCGTGGTGACCGGCAGGGTGTAGCCGAAGGCCGCCAGGGCCGTGCCGAAGGCCGCGACGTAGCCGAGGGTCATGATGACGTTGCCGCCCAGGCCCATGAGGAGACGGCCGGGGTTGCCGACCACCCACAGCAGCCGCGGCCACACCTGGCGCAGCGTCGGTCCGAGCTTGCGCCACAGCCAGCTGCGCAGCGGCGGGACGGCGAGTACCGCGACCATGATGAGCACGGCGGTGATCGCCACGGCGTTCACCGCACCGGAGGGCAGCGACAGGGTGCCCGCGCTTCCCGTCACCAGCGCCATGACGACGAGCAGCAGCACCGTGGTGACGAACTGGGAGACCTGGACCAGCGCGACGGTGGCCACGGCCAGCGGCGTCGCGATCCGCTGGCGGGTGAGGAAGCGCAGGTTGAGGGCGGCCGGCCCGACGCCGGCAGGCGCGACGAGCGTGACGATCCCGGCGGCGACCTGGACCATCGTGGTCCGCCACAGCCCGAGCCGCTCGGGGGAGAAGGCCACCAGGCCCATCGCGCTGCCGACGTAGGTGAGCATCCCCAGGGCGAAGGTGGCCACGAGCCACCACGGGTTGGCGTTGCGGGTGGCCTCGACGACCTGCTGGAAGTTCAGCGTGCCGAGCAGCAGCCAGACGGCGACGACGGCGATCGTCACCATGACGACGGTCCGCATGCTGAAGCGGGCCAGGCGGATCGGCTCGAGGTCGGCGGCGGGGTGCTGGTCCACCAGGCGGGCGCGCAGCGCGTTGAGCAGGTCGCGGGGCTTGTCCACCTCGGCGCGGGTGTGCGTGGACAGGACGACGGGCTGGAGGAGGGGGGCCAGCGCGGCGAGCTGGGCGGCGCCCAGGCAGCGGTCCGCGCTCGCCAGGGCGCGGTCCTCCCCGACCTTCGCGGCGGTGACTGCCAGCAGCTGGGCGAGGTCCATCCGCCGCGACAGCTCGGAGGAGACGACCTCGCCGTTCTCCCAGTTGAGCAGCGTGACGGCGCAGTCGGTGTCGACGAGCACGGCGTCGGCGCTGATGTCGAGGTGGGCGATGCCGGCGGCGTGGGCGGTGCGCAGCTGCTCCCAGACGCGGTCGAGGAGCTCGTCGGTCACCTCCTCACCGGGGATGTCGGTGAGCCGCCGGGCGCCGGCGACGTGCTCGGTGACGAGGATCATCGAGTCGCGGGCCTCGGCCATCCCGACGAGCGGGGTGGTCCGCACGCCCGCCCGCTCGGTGGCGTAGGCGAGGAGCGCCGCGCGGTCGGCGGCGTCGCGTACCGACGTCGCCCGCCGCCGGCGCAGGCCGCGCACCCGCAGCCGGGCCCAGAGCGAGGAGAGGTAGCCGACCACCTGGCGGTCGCCGTCGAGGAGGGTGACGTACCAGCGGGCGCCCGCGGCGTCCCACACCGAGTAGACGCGGTGGGCGCTGACCGGGTGCAGGCTCACGCCGCCCGGGCTGGAGGATGCGGCGACCACGGCCTGCGGGTCGGTGAGCGCGTCCGGCACGATGGTGTCGGAGGTCCGGCTCGAGCCGGGCCAGGAGGGGCTGGGCTCGTCCTCGAGGAGGCCGAGCTCGGCGGTGGTGCGGTCCTCGGTGTGGCCGATCGGCGCGGACGTCGTGACCGTCCAGGCCTGGGCGTCACCGCCGTCCGGCGGGTCCAGGCGCACGACCCGCACCGGGTCCAGGCCGGCGCGGCGCAGGCCCTGGACCAGCTCGATGCCCTCGGCCCGTTCGTTGAAGACGCCGACGACGTAGCGGCCGGCCAGCCCGATGACCCTCCCGAGCAGGACGGTGACGACGGCGCCGGGCAGCGTGAGCGCACCGCGGATGACGGTGAGCGCCAGCACCACCCACAGCAGGTTCCACGACCACCGCACGGTGGGCCGCTGGTGGCGCGTGCCGACCACCGTGAGCAGCGCCGCGAGGGCGGCGACGAAGGGGTTCATCGCGATGACGGCGTCGCCCTCGGTGGTGATCGTCAGCCCCACCGACAGGGACGTGGGCCCGTAGGTGTCGAGCAGCCACACCGCGGCACTGGTGAGGGCCCAGGCGACGACGGCGGCCGCCAGCGCCTCGAGCACCGAGCGCCAGCGGCGCCGGACGAGCTGCATGACGATGACGAACAGCGGCAGGAAGAAGGTGACGACGCCCTCCAGCACCGTCACCGGCAGCAGCAGGATCTGGCGCAGCACCAGGGCCGCGGCGGACTGCACGTCCTCGGTCACGCCGATCGCCGTGCCGTGGGCGTACACCGCCAGGAGGAGGACGACGGCGATCGCCAGCACGGACAGGAGGAGCTCCAGGAGGTCCCGCGGACGGCGGATCCGGGACACGGGCAGGTCCACGAGCAGCACCTTGCGCCGCGGTGCCTCCGGGGTGAGCGCAGGCGTGCTGGTGTCGCCCACCCTGTCCGTCATGCGCCCGAGTGTAGATCCTGGGCCTCGCGCCCCCGGTGAGCATCTCCGCCCGGCGGCGAGATCGTGCGGGTCCCTCAGGTGAGGCCGAGGCTGGCGAGCAGGGACGCCGGCACCAGGGCGTAGCCGACGAAGGCGACGACGTCGAGCAGCGTGTGGGCGACGACGAGCGGCATGGTGCGCCGTCGTCGCCGGTAGTACTCGGCGAAGATGACGCCCATCGCGACGTTCGCCAGGCCCGGGCCGATGCCCTGGTAGAGGTGGTAGGCGCCGCGGAGCAGTGCGCTGGCGGCGACGACGCCCGCCGGGCGCCAGCCGAGGTCCTCGAGCCGCTCGACGAGGTAGCCGGCCGCGATGACCTCCTCCACCAGCGCGTTCTTCAGCGCGGAGAGGATGAGCACGGGCACCGTCCACCAGTACTGGTCCAGGGTGGCCGCCTGCACCTCGACGGTGATCCCGACGGCGCGGCCGAGCGCGTACAGCGCGAGCCCCGGGATCCCGATGAGCGCCGCGAGGCCCGTGCCGACGGCCAGGTCGCGGCCCGGGCGCGTGCCGGTGAGACCGATCCGGGCGGTGGCCCGCCGTCCGGGCTCGCTGAGCAGGAACAGCGCGAGGACGACCGGCACGAGCGCGAAGCCGATGCTCAGCAGCTGGTAGGTGAGGTCGAGGAGGGGGCGCGGTGAGCGGGAGGGGTTGAGCGCCGTGGCCTGGTCGCGCAGCGGCGTCGGCGCGGTGAGCCGGGCGGCGATGTTGACGAGGGCGTAGACGGCGGACTGGCCCAGGGACAGCCCGAGGACGATCCACACCTCGGCGCGCAGGCGTGCCCGGCCGCGCGGGACGCCCGGGACCACCCGCGGGGAGGACGGCTCCATCGTGCGGTTATAGCACCTCACGCGGGTCTGCAGCCGGGCGCCGCCCGACCGGCGGCGCGGCCGGGGACCGGGTTAGGGTGCTCGGAGCCCCCGACAGACAACCGCACCTCCGCGTGCCCTGAGAACGAAGGAACCACCCATGCGCCGCAAGCCCGTCGTGCTCCTCTCCACGCTCGCCCTCGCCGCGATCGGCCTCACCGGCTGCGGGAGCGACGCCGAGGAGACCGGCACCGAGGCCGAGCCGACGACGGCGGAGACCACCGCGCCCGAGGCACCCACGGCGCCCGCCGCGGTGGAGACCGAGGACACCGAGCCGGAGCCGACGCAGGAGCCCGAGGGAGACGCCGAGGACGCGCCCGCCACCGGCGCCGACCTGCCCGACCCGGGCCCGGCCCCCGAGGGCGCCGTCATCCCCACCGCCGCGCTGGAGGAGCCGCCGATGGCGCTCGGCGAGTACAAGCTGCGGCCGGCCGAGGGCCCCGCCCACATCTACGCGGACGAGATGACCAGCGTGATGATCTCGGTGGACACCAACGTCCTCGGCTCCCCGTACGAGCAGCTGGCCGAGTACATCGAGACCGACAACACCCCGGCCGGCACCGGCAGCTGCGGGACCAACGAGTCCGGGAGCTCCATCACCTGCTACCAGCGCACCGAGGACGGTGTCATCACCCTCAACGCGAGCCCCGACGAGATCAGCCTCGAGGACATGGTCGTCTTCGTGAACCAGTACGCCGCCGCCGCCGGCGCCGCGTAGCCCCCCACCCCCGCCCCCACGTTCCGCCGAGTTCGCCAGATTCGATCGCCGTTCGCCCGTTCCCGAGGGGGGCGTGGTGAACGAGAAGGGCGAACTCGGCGGAGGGGGCGGCGGGCGGGCACGGAGGTGTCCGTCATGTGGACGCTGTTCTCCCGTCCGCGGGGGCGGGAACCTACGATGTGGACTCCCATCCAGAGCAGCTGAGAGATCTGGCTCGTCGACGCTGCAGCAACCCGCCCGCCGGGTGCTCCCGCCAGGATCGATGGAGGACCTCCCGTGATCACCCTGACGGACCTGCGCAAGGTCTACCGCGGCCGCGGCGGCCGCGAGGTGGTCGCGCTCGACGGGATCGACCTCCACGTCCCGCGCGGGTCCATCCACGGGATCGTCGGGGAGTCCGGCGCGGGCAAGTCCACCCTCATCCGCTGCCTCACCGCGCTCGAGCAGCCCACGAGCGGCTCGGTGACCATCGACGGCACGGAGCTCACCGGCCTCGGTGAGCGCGCGCTGCGGCGTCAGCGGCTGCGCATCGGGATGGTCTTCCAGCACGTCAACCTCCTCGAGGCGCGGACGGCCGCGGCGAACGTCGCCTACCCGCTCCGCGTGGCCGGCGTGCCGCGGGCGCGCCGTGCCGAGCGGGTGGCCGAGCTGCTGGAGCTCGTCGGCCTGGGCGACCGGGGTGACGCCTACCCCGCCCAGCTCTCCGGCGGGCAGAAGCAGCGGGTGGGCATCGCCCGCGCGCTCGCGGCGGAGCCGGCCGTCCTCCTGTGCGACGAACCGACCTCGGCCCTCGACTCGGACACCACCCGCCAGATCCTGCGGCTCATCCGCGACGTCCGGGACCGCCTCGGCATCACCGTCCTCATCATCACCCACGAGATGTCCGTGGTCCGCGAGGTGTGCGACTCGGTGACGCTGCTCGACCGCGGCCGCGTCGCGCAGAGCGGCCCGATCGCCGAGGTCACCGGGGAGCACGGCTCGCGCCTGGCGCGCTCGCTCGTCCCACTGCCGCCCACGCCCGTGCAGGGAGGCCGCACCGCCCTGGACCTGTCCTTCGGGGACGGGACGAGCACCGCCCGGGTGCTGGCCGCCGTCGCCGCGCTGGGGGAGGACGCCGAGGTCACCGCCGGCACCATCGAGACGCTCGTCGGTGCCCGCGTGGGCCGGATGCGGCTCACCGTCCCGGCCGGGTCCGCCGCCGACGCCGCGCGACGCCTCCGCGCGGCCGGCGTCCACGTCGAGGAGGTGGTCCCGTGAGCTGGTTCGAGGAGGTCCTGACCAACCGCGTCATCACCGAGCAGCTGCCCTCGGCCACCCTCGAGACGATCTCCATGACGGCGCTGTCCTCGCTGTTCACGGTGCTGCTCGGGCTCCCGCTGGGCCTGGCGCTCGTCGCCACCGGCCCGGGCGGCCTGCGGCCGGCGCGCGCCGTCAACGCGGCGCTCGCCGTCGTCGTCAACGTCGGGCGCTCCTTCCCCTTCATCATCCTCATGATCGCGATCCTGCCGCTGACGCGGCTGCTCACCGGCACCACCTACGGCTGGCGCTCCGCCGTCGTCCCGCTCACCCTGGCCGCCATCCCGTTCTTCGCGCGGCTGGTGGAGACGGCGGTGCGGGACGTCAGCCTGGGGAAGGTGGAGGCGGCCCGGATGGTGGGCGCCTCCCGGCTCGCGATCGTCGGCGGCGTGCTCGTCCGCGAGGCGCTGCCGGCCATCGTCGGCGGCATCACCGTCACCGTCATCACGCTCGTCGGCTACTCCGCGATGGCCGGGGCGCTCGGCGCCGGCGGGCTCGGCGCCCTCGCCGTCAACCACGGCTACAACCGCTTCCAGACCGACGTCATGGTCGTGACCGTCGTCGTGATCATCGTCCTCGTCCAGCTCATCCAGATGCTCGGCGACTGGCTCGCCCGGCTCGTCGACCACCGCTGAGCACCGCTCGGCACCCACGAAAGGACGCGTCCCATGCGCACCCCCCGAACCCTCACCCGCACCGCCGCCCTCGCCGGCGTCCTCGCCCTCACCCTGGCCGCCTGCGGGGAGGCGAGCGACGACGGCGCGACCGACGACGCGAGCCCCGCTGCCGACACGAGTGGCGACGCCGGTGAGCCCACCACCATCGTCATCGGCGCCAGCCCGACCCCGCACGCCGAGATCCTGGAGTTCGTCCAGGAGAACCTCGCCGAGGACGCCGGCTTCACCCTGGAGATCGTCGAGTACACCGACTACGTCCAGCCCAACGTCCAGCTCGCCGAGGGGGAGCTGGACGCCAACTTCTTCCAGCACCTGCCCTACTTCGAGGCCGAGGTGGCCGAGAAGGGCTACGACTTCCACGCCTTCTCCGGCGTCCACATCGAGCCCTACGGCGTCTACTCGGAGTCGGTGGGCTCGCTGGAGGAGCTGCCCGACGGTGCGCAGGTCGGCGTGCCCAACGACCCCTCCAACCAGGCGCGGGCCCTGGAGCTGCTCGCCGCGGAGGGCCTGTTCACCCTCGCCGAGGTGGAGGACCCGACGATCTTCGACCTCGAGGACAACCCGAAGAACGTCGAGCTCGTCGAGCTCGAGGCGGCCCAGCTGGTGCGCAGCCTGCAGGACTTCGACGCCGCCGTGATCAACGGCAACTACGCCCTGGAGGCCGGCCTCAGCCCCGCCGAGGACGCCGTCGTGCTGGAGTCCGGCGAGGACAACCCGTACGCCAACCTCGTGGCCGTCCGCTCCGAGGACGCCGAGGACCCGGCCATCGTCGCCCTCGACGAGGCGCTGCGCTCGGAGGAGACCCGCGCCTTCTTCGAGGAGCGCTGGCCCGACGGCGAGATCATCCCCGCCTTCTGAGGCCCACCGCCCCACGCCTCACCACAAACGCCGACAGCTGAGTTGTTCGCGGGAACAACTCAGTTGTCGGCGTCCGTGTTGGGGTGCGCGGGCTGTTCAGCCGGCGCGGCGGAGGCGGAGGGAGTTGCCCACCACGATGACGGAGCTGGCGGCCATCGCGGCGCCGGCGATCATCGGGTTGAGCAGCCCCAGCGCGGCGAGCGGGATCGCCGCCACGTTGTAGGCGAAGGCCCAGAACAGGTTCTGCTTGATCACCCGCAGTGTCGCCCGGGAGACCGAGATCGACGTCGGGGCGGCGCGCAGGTCCCCGGTGACCAGGGTGATGTCGCTGGCCTCGATCGCGACGTCGGTGCCGGTGCCCATCGCCAAACCCAGGCCCTGCTGCCCGGCCTGGGCGAGCGCCGCGGCGTCGTTCACGCCGTCCCCGACCATCGCCACGACCCTGCCCTCGGCCTGGAGGCGGGCGACGACGTCGAGCTTGTCCTCCGGCAGCACCTCGGCCACGACGTCCTCGGCCGGGATGCCGACCTCACGGGCCACGGCCTGCGCGGTGGCGAGGTTGTCGCCCGTGAGGAGCATCGGGCGCACGCCCAGCTCGCGCAGCCGCGCCACCGCCTCGGCCGAGGTGGCCTTGACGGTGTCGCGGACGGCGAGCACGCCGCGGGCGGTCCCGTCCCACGCGGCGACGACGGAGGTCGCCCCGGTCCGCTCGGCGTCGCGGTGGTGCCGGGTGACGTCGTCGGGGATCGTCACGCCCTGCTCGGCGAGCCAGGCCGGGCGTCCGACGAGGACCTCGTGCCCCTCGACGGTCCCGCTGACCCCGCGGCCGGCGTGGTTGGCGAAGCCGGTGACGGCGGGGAGGTCACCGAGCTCGGCCCGTGCGCCGGCGGCGACGGCCTGGGCGATCGGGTGCTCGCTGGCCGCCTCGACGGCGCCCGCGAGCCGCAGTAGCTCGCTGCGGTCACCGGGGGCGGTGACGTCGGCCAGCTCCATGCGCCCCTCGGTCACGGTGCCGGTCTTGTCGAGCACGATGGTGTCGATGCGGCGGGTGGACTCCAGGATCTCCGGGCCCTTGATGACGATGCCGAGCTGGGAGGCCCGGCCCGAGCCGACGAGCAGCGCCGTCGGCGTGGCCAGCCCGAGCGCGCAGGGGCAGGCGATGATGAGCACCGCCACGGCCGCGGTGAACGCGGCCTGCACGTTCGAGCCGAGCAGCAGCCACGCCGCCAGGGTGGCGACCGCGATGACGATGACGATCGGCACGAACACCGCGGAGATCCGGTCCGCGAGCCGCTGCACCGGCGCCTTGCCGGTCTGCGCCTGGGTGACGAGACGGCCGATCTGCGCGAGCGTGGTCTCCTCGCCCACGCGGGTGGCCCGCACGAGCAGGCTCCCGGAGGAGTTGACGGTGGCGCCGGTGACGGCGTCCCCGGCCCCCACGTCCACCGGCACCGGCTCACCGGTGATCATCGAGGTGTCGACGGCGGACGTCCCCTCGACCACGACGCCGTCGGTGGCCACCTTCTCGCCCGGGCGGACGAGGAACAGGTCGCCGACCGCGAGCCGCTCCACCGGCACGCGCTGCTCCGTGCGCCGGCCTGTGCCGTCCACCGTGACCCGGGCGACGTCCTTCGCGCCCAGGGACAGCAGTGAGCGCAGCGCGTCCCCGGCGCGGCGGCGGGACCGGGACTCGGCGTAGCGGCCGAGCAGGAGGAAGGTCGTCACAACCGCGGCGACCTCGAAGTAGAGCTCGGGCGTGCCGACCTCGCCGACGGCGGCCTGCGCGGGGAAGAGCGAGACCTCCATCCGCATGCCGATCTCGCCGGCGCCCCCGAGGAGGAGCGCCCACAGCGACCACAGCGTGGCCGCGGTGACGCCGAGCGACACGAGCGTGTCCATCGTCGAGGCCCCGTGCCGGGCCGCGTTGACGGCGGAGCGGTGGAAGGGCCAGGCACCCCAGGTGACCACCGGCAGCGCCAGTGCGGTGACGACCCACTGCCAGCCGGGGAACTGCAGCGCCGGGACCATCGAGAGCAGGACGACGGGCACGGTGAGGACCGCGGCCACGCGCAGCCGGCGCAGGAGGTCTGCCTGCCGCTGCTCGGCGGGGGAGGAGGTGTCCTCCCCGGCGCCGTGACTGTGCCCGGCCAGGGCGTGCTGCTCGCCGTCGTGCTCGTCGTCGGGCCGGTGGGCGTCGTCGTCGACCGTGCGCCGCCGGGTGACGGAGCCGCTGTACCCGGCACGCTCGACCGCGGCGAGGAGGTCGGTGTCCTCGACGCGCTCGGCGAGGGTGACGTGGGCGGTCTCGGTGGCGAGGTTGACGGTGGCGCTCGCCCCGGGGACCGCGTTGAGCCTCTTCTCCACGCGGTTGACGCAGGCGGCGCAGGTCATCCCCTCGACGGCGAGGTCGACCTCGCCGAATGGTGCGGTCGTGCTCGTGGGGGATGACATGGGGGCTCCTGACTCGTGGTGGTGCTCAGTTGTCGACGTGGATGGCGGTGACCGTGTAGCCGGCCTCGTCGACGGCGGCGCGCAGGGCGTCCTGGTCCAGGACCGCGTCGGAGACGACCGTGACCTCGGACGTGGCGCCCTCGCGCAGGATGATGCTGACCTTGGAGACGTCCTGGACGTTCTCCAGCTCCTGGGTCACCGCGGACACGCAGTGCGCGCAGGTCATGCCCTCGACCTCCAGGACGGTGGTGCGGTCGATCGGCGAGGGGTCGGTGCTCATGGGGTACTCCTGTGGGGTGGGTAGGGATCTATGACCGCACGAGCCGGGCGATCGCCTCGCTCGCCTCGCGGACCTTCTCGGCGCCCTCCTCCTCGGAGGAGCGGGCGGCGTCGACGACGCAGTGGCCGAGGTGGTCCTCGACCAGTCCGATGCCGACGGCCTGGAGCGCCTTGGTGACGGCGGAGATCTGGGTGAGGACGTCGATGCAGTACGTGTCCTCGTCGACCATGCGGGCGATGCCGCGGACCTGGCCCTCGATGCGCCGCAGGCGCCGGGCGTAGTCCTCCTTCGTTCCGCTGTAGCCGGCCATGTGTGCTCCCTTCCGTCGTCGTCAACGGTATACCCCCTAGGGGTATTCCCGCCACGAGGGGGACGTCAGGGGAGCAGGTCCGCGCCGTACGTGAGGATGATCGCGACGACGACGGCGCCCACCCAGGCCATGACGACGACGCCGTCCCAGCCCGAGCGGATGAAGGTCAGGGCCCGCTCGTGGGCGCGCGGGGTGAGGAAGAGGTTGTTCTCCCGCAGGTTGTAGTGCAGGAGGGTGGCGAAGACGAGCGTCGTGGACAGGGTGACGAGCAGGCACCACGGGCACAGGGCGCCGATGTGGAACATCGACTGGTAGAAGAGCCAGTAGGCGAAGACCACGCCCAGCGTGTAGACCACCTGCGCGGAGAACATGAACCAGCGCGGGAAGCGGACCCCGCCCAACCCGGCGACGGCGATCGTGATGACCACCGGCTCGGCGACCAGGCCGAGGAAGGCGTTGGGGAAGCCGAAGAGGCTCGCCTGGGAGGAGACCCCGACGGCGCCGCAGCTCAGGGCGGAGCTGATGTTGCAGGTCAGCGCGGCGTCGGGATCGGCGGCGAGGACGACGGCGTCCGTGGCCAGCACGAAGGAGGCGATGAGGCTGAGGCAGGCGGACAGCAGCATGGTGCCGAAGATCCAGCCGTCGGTGTGCCGGATGCGGCGCAGGTCCAGCCTGGGCGGGGTGGCGGTGGTGCTCACCGGATCATCGTCCTGGGCAAATGCGACAAGTCCCACGGACCAAGGTCCCCCAGCGAGCCCTCCCCCCCACATGCCGAGCGCTGAGTTGTCACACGGAACAACTCAGCGCTCGGCGTGAAGGGGGTCAGCCGGCGTCGTCGAGGTGGTCGACGAGCGAGGCCGCGATCCCGGTGTAGCCCGCCGGTGTGAGGGCGAGGAGGCGCTCCTCGACCTCACCCGGGAGCCCGAGCCCCGCGATGAGGTCGCGCATGCCCTCGGCGTCCACCCGGCGTCCGCGGGTGAGCTCCTTGAGCCGCTCGTACGGGTCGGCCATCCCCTCGGCGCCCGCGACCGACGCCGCGCGCATGGCCGACTGCACGGCCTCGCCGAGCACCTCCCACGAGTCGTCGAGGTCACGCTCCATCACCTCGGTGTCGACGTCCAGCCCCGCCAGCCCGCGGCGCACGTTGTCGACGGCGAGCAGCGAGTGCCCGAGGGCCACGCCGATGTTGCGCTGCGTGGTCGAGTCGGTGAGGTCGCGCTGCAGGCGCGAGGTGACGAGGGTGGCGCCGAGCGTGTCGAGCAGCGCGGAGGAGATCTCCAGGTTCGCCTCGGCGTTCTCGAAGCGGATCGGGTTGACCTTGTGCGGCATGGTCGAGGAGCCGGTCGAGCCCTGGGCGGCGAGCCGCTGGCGGAAGTAGCCCAGCGAGATGTAGGTCCAGACGTCGGTGCACAGGTTGTGCAGCACCCGGTTGAAGCGGGCGACGTCGGCGTAGAGCTCGGCCTGCCAGTCGTGCGGCTCGATCTGCGTGGTGAGCGGGTTCCAGGTGAGACCGAGACCCTCGACGAAGGACTGCGAGACCGCCTGCCAGTCCGTCTCCGGCACCGAGACCACGTGGGCGCCGTAGGTGCCGGTCGCGCCGTTGAGCTTGCCCATGAACTCCGCGGTCGAGACGCGGCGCAGCTGGCGGCGCAGCCGGGTGGCGAGGACCGCGAGCTCCTTGCCGAGCGTCGTCGGCGTCGCGGTCTGCCCGTGGGTGCGCGAGAGCATGGGGACCTCGGCGTTCTGCCGCGCGAGCTCGGCGAGGTCACCGACCAGCCCCAGGGCCGCGGGCATCCACACCTGGCGCACGGCGTCGCGGATGGTCATGGCGTAGGCGAGGTTGTTGACGTCCTCGCTGGTGCAGAAGATGTGGACGATCTCGGTCACGCCGGGCAGCGGGCTGTCCGGGCCGACGGCCTCGGCCGCGGCGGCCAGGCGGCGCTTGAGGAAGTACTCCACGGCCTTGACGTCGTGCCGCGTCTCCCGCTCGATCTCGGCGAGCTCGGCGATCTCCGCCGCCCCGAAGGAGTCGACGACGTCGCGCAGGTAGGCGACGTCGGCGTCGCTCAGCATGGGAGCACCGGGCAGCGCGCCGGTGGTGGTGAGGTGGATGAGCCAGGAGACCTCGACGTCGAGCCGGGCCCGGTTGAGCGCCGCCTCCGAGAGGTGGTCCACGAGGGGGGCGACGACGCCGCGGTAGCGGCCGTCGAGGGGGCCGAGGGCGATCGGCGGCTCGACCTCCGCGAGCGAGACCCGGTTGCGCCCGGGTGCGGCGCCCGAGGTCCCGGCGCTGACCGGCAGGCTCACGGAGGACGAACTGCTGTGCTGCTCACTCATGGGCAGCAGTCTCCCAGAGGAGCGGGCACTCCCGGGCGCGCGTCCGCGGTGGCCGGCAGTGCGTCTCAGCCGCTGACGCCGAGACGCTCGCGCAGGTGGGCCACCACGCCTTCGCACGCGGGCAGGAGCTCCTCGTAGGTGGTGACGAAGCCGGCGTCGTCCCCGAAGTAGGGGTCGTCGACCTCGAGCTCGCCGGCGGCGACGGCGTCGTCGTCGAAGCTGCGCAGCAGCCGGACCTTCTCCGCGTCCTGCGGCGACGGCGCGAGGGCGCGCAGGGCCCGCTCGTGCCCGCGGTCGAGGGCGAGGACCAGGTCGACCTCGGCGAAGTCCGCGGCGGTGAACTGCTGGGCGCGGTGGCTCTCGCCGTCCAGGCCGTACTGGGCCAGCGTGCTCACCCAGGCCGACGAGGCCGGTCTGCCACCACCCACCGGGTTCCAGCCCGGGGACCCGGCCGACGCGGGACA
>Ga0209487_1000626_pt1 | contig 31542 bp, 26 predicted proteins | sample Poulit2012_FD_187524 | JGI IMG/M metagenome (GOLD analysis project Ga0209487, IMG submission 187524) | Agricultural soil microbial communities from Georgia to study Nitrogen management - Poultry litter 2012 (SPAdes) (version 2) | ecosystem: Environmental > Terrestrial > Soil > Agricultural land...
CGGCGGCGGAGGAGAGCCCGGCGCGGCGGCACCGCCAGGCCTCACCAGTCCAGGATCGACCAGCGCTTCTTCTTGGCCACGGCGTACAGGCCCAGGTCCGGGGAGATCGCATGGGGCGAGCCCACCAGGTCCAGCCAGGCGGCGTCGGCGTGGGAGTCGCCGTAGCCGTGGGAGGCCTTCAGATCCGCCTCATGGGACGCGGCGTACTTGCGCAGCCAGTTGGCGCGCGCCTCGTCGACCAGCGGGGGAGTGGCGAGGTAGCCGGTCATCACACCGGACTCGTCGACATCCATGTGGGTGGCCATGACCTCGTCGAACAGGTCGGCCAGCGGCTCGATGAGCACGTCCAGCGCGCCGGAGACCAGCACCGTGCGGTGCCCGGCAGCTCGGTGGCGCTCGATCACCTCGAGGGCCTCGGGACGGATGGAGGCGCGGATCTTCCGGCCCAGCTCACCGGACATCAGGGCCCGCAGGTCCTCCTCGCGGTAGCCCTTGTAGCGGCGGTTGACCAGACGGATCAGCTCGGAGCGGTCGCGCTGCTCGGCGCGGAGGTACCCGGGCAGGGCCGCCAGCAGGCCGCCGATCTCGGCCGGCCACGCGCGGCGCGGACGGGTCGCCCGGACTACCGCGAAGTACTGCTGGACGATGTTGGTGGCGATCACCGTGCCGTCCAGGTCGAACACCGCCAGCGCCGCGGGATCGCTCTTCAGTGCCGGGGCGGGACGCTCGGCCCGTTTGCGCTGCGCGGCGCGGCTGCGCGAGTAGGCCTTGGTCAGCTCGGTGACGGCGGGCAGATGCTGCTTCTGGAAGTAGTCCTGCCAGGCGATCTCGGTGACGTCGAAATCGTGATCGGTGAGGAACTGGGCCGGCAGCTCCTCGCGCAGAGCGCGGGTGTTGGCGTCGTCGAAGACCATCTCGGTCTTCGTGTACTGGCGGTACAGCTCGATGTACTTGCGCAGCGTCGTCAGGCCCGAGGTGGTCTTGTGCAGGCTCGTGGTCCAGGCGCGGGTGCGGCGGGTGGCCGGTAGGTACGCCACCACGTCCTGCCCCACCTGGGTGGCCAGCTCCTTGACCCGGAAGCGTTGCTCGACCAGCTCCACGGCCGGGAAGTTCCATTCGGGCACGGTGATGTCGCGGCCCTTGTCGTCCTGCAAGGGGTAGGTGGTGAAGTACTCGCGCACCGCGGTGACCATCTCGTGGAAGGGCAGCGGGTTCGAGTTGCCGGAGACCACCTGGAAGTAGGCGTCGTCGCCGCGCCGGGAGACGTCCTGCGTGGCCAGGGCGACGATCACGTTGACCACGAAGTCGACCGGGATGATGTCCAGGATCGAGTCGGCCAGGCCCGGGAACTCCTGGAGCATGCCGCGGCCATAGGCCATGATCAGGGGGTCGGCGACCTTGTAGCCGTCGATCCAGCCCGGGTAGGGGGTGCGCATCGCGGACTCGATGATCGAGGGGCGCACGAAGGAGACGCGGTGGCCGTTGTCGGCCCACAGGTCTTCGGCCACCCGCTCGGCCATCGCCTTGGTGAAGGTGTAGATGTCGGTCCAGCCCACGGACTGGGCGCGGGTGCGGCCGAAGTCGACCAGCCGCTCGTCGACCCAGGCGCGGCGGGCCTCTTCGGAGGCGGTGGCCACGGCCTTGGGGCCCATGCGGCCATCGCGCGAGCGCGCCGAGCGCATCTGGGAGCGCAGGGTCTCGGGCCGACGGGACTCGGCCTCGACCCGTTGGCGGGCCTCCTGGGCCGCTTGGTACTCGGCCCGCCAGTCGACGTCGTGGACCAGCTTGCCCTCCTGGCGCAGCCCCTTGGAGATACCGCCGACGTAGGCGGTGGACACGTGGATCACGTGCGGGTCCTGCCCGGAGTCCAGCAGCGCCTGGTACAGGTTGCGGGCGCCGCCGACGTTGGTGCGGAAGGCCTCGTCGATCGGCGGGTCGAAGGACACCGCCGAGGCGGAGTGGATCACCACGTCGTAGGGTTCGGTCAGCTCCGGGATGTCGGTCAGATCACCCTCGAGCACCCCGACGCGCTGATCGAAGACCGCCTTGGCGCCGTTCTCGCCCTCCAGCCCGATCTGCTCGACCCAGGAGGCGAACACGGGCTTGCGCAGCAGCTGCTCGAGGCGCTTGCGGCCGGTGACCGATCCCTTGGGGCGCACCAGTGCGGTCACGTGGGTGTCCTCGGTGGTCTCCAGCAGGGACCGCAGCACGGCCTGGCCCAGGAACCCTGTCACCCCGGTCAGGAGGATCCGTGTGCTGCCTCCCGCGGTGGTGGACGCGGTGGCGGAGGACGTGCTGTGCGACATGGATTCCCTCTATGGACGGGGTACGGCGGGGAGGCGGAACCGGTGGATTTCTGCTGTGGCGGGCCCACCTCGGCGCGGGCGAATGCCGCGCTGATCAGGGCGGCGCTAGTGTATCGTAGCCGCCATGCATAAGGCCCTGATCACCGGTGGCACCGCAGGCATCGGGGCCGCCTTCGCCAGAGCTTTCGCTGGTCGTGGCGTCTCCCTCGTCCTGGTCGCCCGCAGCGCCGATCGTCTCGCCGAGACCGCTGAGCGCCTGCGCCGTGAGTACGGCGTGGAGGTCGAGACCATCGTCGCCGATCTCTCCGACCGGCAGGCCCAGCAGCTGGTCGCCGACCGGCTGGAGAGCGATACCGACCCGGTCGACGTGTTCGTCAACAACGCCGGCTTCTCGGTGAAGGCGAGCCTGCTCGAGGAGGACCTGTCCCAGCACGACCTCGGCTTCGAGGTGATGGTGCGGGCGGTCCTCAAGCTCGGCGGCGCCGCCGGGCGGGCGATGAGCCGCCGCGGCCGCGGCTGGATCATCAACGTCGGCTCCGTCTCCGCGCTGGTCACCCAGAACAACTACTCCGCCATCAAAGCATGGGTGGGCAACTACTCCGAGTCCCTGGGCGTGCAGCTGGCCCGCACCGGGGTGCAGGTCACCGCGCTCATGCCGGGCTGGGTGCGCACCGAGTTCCACTCCCGCGCCGGCATCAAGGGATCCTCCATCCCCGGGGTGCTGTGGCTGGATGCCGATCATCTGGTCGAGGAGTGCCTGCGCGATGTGGCCCGCGGCAAGCCGGTCAGCGTGCCCAGCAAACGCTGGAAGCTGATCGCCGCGGTCCTGCGCGCCACCCCGCGCGGCGTGGTCGCGCGTCTGAGCTCCGTCCTCAGCCGTCGTCGCAGCCGGGAGCGCTGAGATGACCCCGAGGAACCCGCAGCCCCCGTCGGCCGGTGACCCGGAGGACCACGAGAGCACCGGCGACCGGCAGCGGCACGAGAGCTCCCCACGCCCGTCGCTGTCAGCCCGTTCCCGCGGGGAGGGCTGGGACGTCCCCGAGGGCGGGCTGGCCAAGTACCGCTCCCGCTGGCGCGCCGCCGCCCGCTTCGTCCTGCAGCGCGGGATCTTCCGCCTCGTGATGCACTCGGCCATCACCCCCAGCTCCGAGGTGCACCGGCGGGTGCGCAGCGTGCGCGGCCCCTACGTGCTGGTGGCCAATCACACCAGCCACATCGATGCCCCGCTGTTGGCGGAGTCCCTGCCGTGGAGCCAGGCCCGGTACCTGTCCACCGGGGTGGCCTACGACTACTGGTTCACCCACCGGCCCCGCCGCTGGCTGGTGCGCTCGCTGTTCAACGCCTTCCCCGTCGACCGCGACGGCTCCCGCAAGCACTCGGGCACCTCGCGCCGCCTGCTGCGCTCGGGTGTGCCGATCCTGGTGTTCCCCGAGGGCGGGCGCCAGACCGACGGCCGGATGAAGGACTTCAAACCCGGTGGCGCGGCGCTGGCGATCGGCGTGGGCGTGCCGGTGATCCCGGCCGCGATCATCGGCGGCTACGAGGCGATGCCCAAGGGACGCAGCTGGCCCACACCCGGCCGGCCCGCGGTAGGCGTAGTGTTCGGCGAGCCGATGATCGCCGAGGAGGGCGAATCCGCGGTCGACTTCTCCGCTCGCATCCGCGAGCGCGTGAAGACCCTGTACGACCAGCATTACGACGAGATCCTGGCCCCCGGCGGCCGGGACGAGGAGGAAGCCGAATGAGTGCATCGCTGAGCGCGACCGAGGTGAAGCGGCACAAGTGGTGGGGCTGGGGTCTGGACGACGTCACCTTCAACTGGCGCAACAAGCCCGGCTTCCGACCGTTCGTGAAGGAGAAGATCGGTCTGGATCTGGCGACCATGCCCGATCCGCTGACCCCCGATCTCGCCGAGCACGAGGTTCCCGCCTCGAAGCTGGGCGCCGAGCAGCGTGAGGCCTTCGCCCGCGTGGTCGGCGCCGAGAACGTGCTCGATGACGACGAGATGCGTGTGGTCCACTCCTTCGGCCGCTCCCTGCCGGACCTGTTCCGCGCACGCCACGGCGACTTCGCACGGATCGTCGATGCGGTGGTCTACCCCGGCAGTGAGGAGGAGATCGCCGCGGTCCTGCGGATCGTGCTCGAGGCGGACCTGGTGCTGATCCCCTACGGCGGCGGATCCTGCATCTCGGGGTCGGTGACCCCGGACACCACCGAGCAGCGCCCGGTGGTGACCATGAACCTGGGCCGCATGCGCGAGGTCCTGCGGATCGACGACACCGCGGGCCTGGCCCACGTGCAGGCCGGCGTCTACGGACCCGACCTCGAGGAGCAGCTGAACGCCCTGGGCTGGACCATGGGGCACTTCCCGGACTCCTTCACCTACTCCACCCTCGGCGGCTGGGCCGCCACCCGCTCCTCGGGCATGCAGTCCGACAAGTACGGTGACATCGAGCAGATCGTGCGCGGCCTGCGCATGGTCCACCCCGACGGCGTGGCCGCCACCAAGCCGATCCCCGGGCGCGACGCCGGACCCAGCGTGCACGAGATGATCCTGGGCAGCGAGGGCCGGCTGGGCATCATCTCCGAGTGCACCGTGCAGATCCACCGGATGGCCCCGGTGCGCCAGGTGATCGCCTACATGTTCCCCGACTGGGAGCACGGCATCCGCGGCATGCACGCGATCGCGCGCTCGGAGGTCAAGCCCACCTTCACCCGCCTGTCCGATGGGCCCGAGACCGCCTTCAGCCTGGCGCTGGTCAAGGAGCCGGAGTCGACCAAGTCCAAGGTGATGGCCAAGGTGCAGGACGGCTTGTTCGCCTATCTGCGTGCCCAGGGCTGGGACACCACCGAGGAGATGTGCATCTCCTACGTCTGCTTCGAGGGCACCAAGGCCAACGTCGAGCGGGAGAAGGCGATCGTCAAGAAGATCGTCTCCCGCAACGGCGGCATCACACTGGGGGCCGGCCCCGGTGCGGTCTATGACCAGAAGAAGTTCGACACCCCCTACCTGCGCGACTTCCTGATGAACTACCAGGTCTTCGGGGACGTCTGCGAGACCGGGGCGACCTGGTCGGACCTCAACGAGGTCCACGCCACGGTCTACGACGCCTTCTACCAGGTGCGCCGGGACGCCGACGGGCCGGGCTTCATGTTCTGCCACATGTCGCACAGCTATCACGGCGGCGCCTGCCTGTACTTCACCTTCGCCTTCCCGTACTCGAGCGACGAGACGGCGTTGGATGAGTACTACGACGCGAAGAACGCCGTGCAGCAGGCCTTCGTCGATCTCGGCTCGGGCATCTCCCACCACCACGGGGTGGGCGTTGAGCACCGCCCCTGGATGGTCGAGGACATCGGGGAGGTCGGGGCGCGCATGGTGCGCGGACTGTTCGCCGACAACGACCCCGGCCGCAACCTCAACCCCGGCAAGGTCCTCGAACCCTGAGATGCATGACGTGTGGGTGCTGCGGCACGGGGAGTCGACCGCGAACGCCGCCGGGCTGATCGTCTCGGTCCCCGGTCCGCGGGCGCTCACCGAGGTGGGACTGACCGCGCTCGGCCGCGAGCAGGCCCGCACGGCCGCCGAGAGGGCCGCCGAGCAGGGCCTGGGCGCGGGCACGCTCGTGCTCACCAGCGACTTCGCCCGTGCGCGGGAGACCGCCGAGGAGTTCACCAGCGTGCTCGGGGCCCAGCCGCCCCGCCTGGATCACAGGCTGCGGGAGCGCAGCTTCGGCATCTACGACGAGGGGCCGACCCGCGCCTACGAGAGCGTCTGGGCCGCCGACCGCGAGCGGGGCCCCTACGAGGGCGAGGTGGAGCCGGTCACTGCGGTGGCCCGGCGGGTGCTGGAGGTGCTGCGCGAGGCGGACGAGATCGCCCGCGACGCCCCCGTGGTGCTGGTCGCCCACGGCGACGTCCTGCAGATCACCCTCGCGCTCAGTGCCGGCACGGACCCGCACGACCATCGCCAGGTGCCGCACCTGGGCAACGCCGAGCTGCGCCGGATCGGGCCGGGCCGCGATCTGCGTGGGACCGCCCGACACCGGGGCGCCGACGGGGCCGACACGTTCGCAGGGTCCGACGGAGCCGGCATTCGCGCAGGCGTCGATGGGATCGCCGTCGGCGCAGCTGGCGAGGGGCTCCGCGCGAGCAGCCCAGAGCCGAGCGGCGGCGCATGAGGAGTCGCCCCGCCTCAGTGGTGTGCGTCGTGCGCGGCGGGGCGCAGGAAGCGCGCGCCCTGGTCGAGGAGTTCTTCACCTCCCGGGGCTGGACGCCGCGTGCGCAGGTCGACGGCACCATCGCCTACGAGCACGGCAGTCGCCGACGGACCATCCTGCTCGGCGCGCTCGCGGGCAGGAGGTTCTTCCTGACCGCGGTCACCGAGGTGCGGGAGGGGGATCATGCCGCGGAGATCCACTACCGCTGGGGGCCCGGGGCCGGCCTGGCCCTGGGCGGGACCATCGGCCGCAGCCGCGCGGAGCGCGTGCACACCCAACTTGCTGCCGAGCTGGAGGCGCAGCTCGAGCGCAGCGGCCACCTGCTGCAGGTCAGACGCCGCTGAGGAGCGCGCCCCCGGGCGGCCCGGCCAGCCGGCGTCCCGTCACGGACGCCCGGCACCAGAGCCCGGAACCGGCATCCGGGATCAGCCCCCGGTGCAGGCGCCCGGCATCAGTCCCCGGGGCAGGCCTCAGGCATTCAGGGCGGCCATCATGCCCGGCAGATCCTCGGCGAGGTTGTCGCGCCACAGGTCCCAGTTGTGGGTGGCGCCGTGGGCGATGTCGAAGTCGTGGTCGATGCCGGCCTCGCCGAGCGCCCCGGAGAAGCGCTCCAGGTTCGGATGGACCGCGTTCTCGATGATGTCGGCCCCGATCTGCTCGAGCTTGGCCTGCAACGTCGACCAGATGTCGGGATGGTCCTCGAGCCCGTCGAAGAAGTCGAACCAGGGCCCGTCCCCGGTGCGCAGGAACACCCGCTTGTCCCGGTAGGTGCCCACGTTGTCGATCGGGTTGTAGCCCTTGGCGATCTCGGGGTAGAGATCCGCGCCCCAGGTGGCGCCGGGCAGGTTGCTGGTGGGCCAGTACTTCACGGCGTCGAAGCCGGGGCAGGCCCAGATCGCGCCGGCGACCGCGGCGCCGTCCAGGGTGGCTGGGTTGCAGTCGGCCGGACCGGAGTAGGAGCTGATGGAACGGAAGTGGCCGTAGTAGCGCTGTCCGAGCGCGAGGGCGCCCCAGCCGCCCATCGACAGGCCGGCGATCGCCATACGGGAGCGGTCGGTGCGGAAGTTCGCGTGGACGAAGGGCAGCACCTGGTCCATGATGAACGACTCCCAGGCGGCCTCTCGGCCCGGCAGCGGGAAATTCGCATTGGAGTAGAAGGAGCCGGCACCGCCATCGGGCATCACCACGATCACGTCGTGCTGCTCGGTCTGCTCGACCACGCCTCCCTCGTTGGTCCAGTCCTGGTAGAAGCCGCCGCGCCCGTGCAGCATCAGCAGCACCGGATAGGTGCGCTCGGGATCCTCCTCGTAGCTGGGTGGGACGGTCACCCGGATCGAGGGATCGAAGGTGGTGACCATGCCCCCGGTGTCGACCCGGAAGTCGACCGAGCGGATGTCGGGGTGGATCCACTCGCCCACCCGGTGCAGGCCGGCCGCGTCCTGGAATCCGCCGAGCGCGGAGGCGGGTCCGGCTCCGATCGCGACCAGCGGGGCCGCGGCGGCGGCCCCGAGAAGCAGGGCGCGACGCGAGGGCGCGGGAGAGGGGGCGGCAGCGGTGACGCGGGACATGGGACCTCCGGCGGTGAGGGATCGACAGTGACCGACTGCACCATGACCCCTCGCTCCACGACGTCGCAAGATCCACAGGTCAGACGGCGAGTCTGCGGAACCGGCCGACCGGTGCTGGGGATCCGAAGGCGCGGCCGGGACGGCCGGCCGACTGGCATCCGGGTCCCGCCCACTCCGCCGGCAGGGCCGGCCGACTGGCATCCGGGGCCCGCCCACTCCGCCGGCAGGGCCGGCCGACTGGCATCCGGGGCCCGCCCACTCCGCCGGCAGGGCCGGCCGACTGGCATCCGGGTCCCGCCGGCTCCGCTTGGGAGGGCGAGCGGTTGTGGGAGCGGTGGTCCTGTGGTGCCGGTCCGCGGCCACTTCCGCCCCGGACCTGAAAAGAGGTTCCCTCGCCATTGAGGGAACCTTGGACTCGACCATAGTGCAGATCACATGAGGTGTGTGTCACGCCGAGGTCACGGTTCTCGGAGCGGGGTCGACGGTCCTGCGCTGCCGCTTCCGGACTCTGCTCGCCCGAAGGCGCGCCGCGCCGCCTCCGGGTGAGGCCGGATCGCGCCTCTACGATTGGGGAACCGCCCTGACGGGAGAGCCCGCAGGTGATCAGCCAGGAGTGAAGGACTGTCATGACATTGCGCATCGCCGTGTTCGGCGAGAACCGGCACGAGAAGGTCGACCCGAAGGTCCAGGAGGTCTACCCCGAGGGCATGCACACCGTGATCGCGGAGGCGCTGCGGAGCCATCTCGCGGCCGACGGGATCGACGCCGAGGTGCGTATCGCCCTGCTCGACGACATCGACCAGTCGCTGTCCGAGGAGGCGCTCGCCGAGACCGACGTGCTCACCTGGTGGGGCCACATGGCCCACGGTGACGTCCCCGACGAGGTCAGCGAGCGCGTGGTGCGCCGCGTCCACGAGGGGATGGGGTTCATCCCGCTGCACTCGGCCCACTACGCCAAGCCCTTCAAGGCGCTCATGGGCACCACCTGCAACCTGCTGTGGCGCAACGACGGCGAGGAGGAGCGGGTGTGGACCGTCAACGGTTCCCACCCCATCGCGCGCGGCGTCCCGCATCCGATCATCGTGCCCGAGCAGGAGATGTACGGCGAGATGTTCGACATCCCCGCCCCCGACGAGCTGGTGTTCATCTCCTCCTTCGCCGGGGGAGAGGTGTTCCGCTCCGGCGCCGTGTTCCGCCGCGGCAAGGGCAAGATCTTCTACTTCAGCCCCGGCGACCAGGAGTACCCCGTCTACCGCCGGCCGGACATCCAGCGGGTGCTGGCCAACGCCGTGACCTGGGCTCGCCCCGAGGACCGCCCGGCCGCCCCGGTGACCATCACCAACGCCCAGCGCGACTGGTTCCGTGCCGACGACCCCGAGGGGACCACACGTGTCATCTGATCTCGCCACCGACCGCACCCCGGCCGGCGGGGCCACCACTGCCGACACCTCCGCCGCCCCGACCCCGGCCGCCCAGCGGACCGCTTTCCCGGCCCTGCCCGCGGACCGCCCCGCCCGGGTGGTCGTCGTCGGCGCCGGAGCGATGGGCTCGTGGTGGGCCCGGGAGATCGCCGCCAGCCCGGTCGCCGAGCTGGCCGGGGTCGCCGACCTCGTCGAGGGCGCCCCGCAGCGTGTGATCGAGCAGTCCGGCGTCCCGGACCCGGCGGCCGTGGGCGTGGGCACCGATGGGGTCGACCTCGCGCTCGAGGTGGAGGCGGACCTGATCGTCAACCCCACCGTCCCGCTCGCCCACCACCCGGTCACGATCAAGGCCCTGCAGGCCGGCGTCCCGGTGCTCGGAGAGAAGCCGGTCACCGAGACCCTGCCGGAGGCCCTCAGCCTGGTCGCCCACGCAGAGCTCACCGGGACCCCGTTCATGGTCTCCCAGTCCCGGCGGTTCTTCCGCCAGGTGCGCCAGCTGCGCAGCTTCGTCGCCGCCCACGGGCCGACGGTCCTGACCAGCGCCTTCTTCTCGCTGTTCACCGAGCTGGAGGGGTATCGGCGCACCCAGCTGCACCCGCTGCTGCGCGATATGGGCATCCATGCCTTCGACACCGCCCGCTACATCATGGACGCCGACCCGGTCGCGGTGACCGCTCATGGGGCACGCCCCGAGTGGAGCGTGTACGCCCACGACGCCACGGTGACCGCGACCTTCGAGATGTCCGACGGGTCGCTGTTCGTCTACAACGGCACCTGGAACGCCCGCGGCCTGCCCACGTACTGGAACAGCGAATGGCGGATCGGGGCGCAGCTGGGCTCGGCGACCTGGGACGGGACCGGTGCGCCGGTGCTCGGCACCGACGAGGAGGAGGAGACCGCCCGTCTGCAGGACGAGGTGGCCGCCGAGAGCGGCGAGGAGCCCGACCAGATCGCGGCCTCCCTGATCGAGTTCGTCTCCGCGCTGCGCGAGGGCCGCACCCCGATGTGTGAGGTCCACGAGAACCTGCTCAGCTTCGCGATGGTCGAGGCGGCTGTCGCGTCCATCGACCACGGTGGCCGCATCGAGATCGACGAGCTGCTCGAACAGGCCCGGGTGGAGGCGATCGCCGCCGAGACCGACGAGCGGGCTCGCGAGCTCATGCATTCCTGGAGCTCGGTGCGTGAGGCGCTGCTGGCGGGGCAGTGAGACGCTGACTCACCGGCCCGCCAGGCGCTCCCGATGCCCGCGGGGGTTCCTGGCGGCCGACAGCACCCCGGTGGCCCAGGAGTCGCTTCACACCGGTCGTGGCGAGCTCGACGGCGACCATCACGACCGTCGCGAGCCGGGCGATGAGATGCTGCGCGAAGAACTCGGTCATCGCGCTCTGCCCGGCGCCACTGCGCGCGCTCTCCTGAATCGCGCTGGCCAGGCCTCGGGAGGTCGAGTACACCACCTCCAGGCAGCCCCGGGCGGATACATCAGGGTGTCGTCGGCCGAGGGGCCCAGCAGCTGGCACGCTGCGCTGAACGTCGGCAGCCCCTCGTCGACGGCATGGTCGACCCATCGCGATCGATGCTCACCATCCATCAGCCACCGCCCCAGCTCATAGGTGGTCCGCTCCACCGACGTCACCGGCATCCCCTCGATGACGACAACGTCCTCGGGCACGAGCCGTGCGGTGTGAGCGGTCAGCTGCGAGAGACGCCGTCGGCGCGGGACCGTCATGTGGAGCTGCTCGGGAAGATCCGGTGCCCCATGCTGCTCGGCCGCCGCATGGTGGCTCAGCACTCCTGAGGCTTCGCCCAGGGGGCCGCGATCTGCTCGAGCCACCGTTGCGGATCCATACGTTGCAGCGCCGCCCGCATGTGACGGGACCGCAGATCCTCCAGGGCGGGGACGACGTACACCCCTCCACCGAGCGGCCTCAGCGCACGCCGTGTATTGGCCAGACGCGCGATCGAGCTCGACGAGAGCCTCTCGGCCACGAGCTGCGGGCGCGTCACCAGGCCGTGGTCGCGCGCGGCGAGGTCGAGGGCCGCGACGAAGTCGTCCAGGAGTGCCATACCCTCCTCGTGCCCCGTTGTCCGCACGTGTGCAACGGATGCGCCAGCTGGCCCCGAACCTCGGGTGCGTGCGTTACGACATCGTCGACCCGCGACGGACAGATCAGCCTCCGCCACAGCGGCCGCCTGCTCCACCTCGGCATCGGCCGAGCCCACGCCCGCACCGAGATCATCTGCCTCGTCCACAACGACCAGGCCACCGTCATCGACACCGACCCCGGCGACGTCCTGACCGAGCACACCCTCGACCCCGCCCGCACCTACCGACGAAAAACGGGTGAACCCTCTCAACTGGGGGGTTCACCCGTTCACGATGTCCTGAGACATCACACTGCGCGCCCGGAGGGATTCGAACCCCCAACCTTCTGATCCGTAGTCAGATGCTCTATCCGTTAAGCTACGGGCGCCTGCCGGCTGTGGCCGACTCGCATAACCCTAATGCCCCAGCGAGCTGGACGCCAACCGAGCGTCCATGAAGCTGCTCACACCGGCCCTGCGCGCTGCCGGCCCTGCCCCACTGCTGATCCCGCGGCGCAGGGCAGGGGAGGTCTCCCCATCCCGTCATGGAGCCGCGCGCCGCCCGGGGCGGGCGGTCACCAGGCCGGGTTCGAGGGCGGCCGCTGGTCTCCCTCCGACCCTCCGGACTGCTCGGGCCAGCCCTGCTGCCCCTCCTGGCCCGGCTGCTGCGGAGCATGAGTCCAGCCCTGTTGACCACCCTGGCCCGGCTGATCGCCCTGGCCCGGCTGACCCGGCTGGGCCGGGGGAGAAGGCTGTGACCACTGGTCATTCTGGGGCGCGGCAGGCGCGGAGGCCTGACCCCAGGGCTGACCGTAGGAGGGCTGGGGAGCCGACGCGCCGCCGGGACCTGCCTCGGCGGAACCCGCGACGGCGGCACCGGCCGCGCCGGCCTTGTTCGTGCGGGACCGGTAGATCAGGAAACCGGCCACCGCCAGGGCCACCAGCAGGAAGAAGCCCCCGATCAGGACGACGGCGACCACGATGATCAGCCACGGGAAACCGCCGGCCTCGGCACGGATGTCGATCCCCTGGGAGACCTCGCCGACGTCGGTGTAGGTGACGGTGTTGCCGTCGACCTCGCCGCCGGAGGACTCGATGATGCTGCCGGGGAAGGTGAAGCTCATCCGGAACTCGAAGTCCGAGACCCCGGCCACCTCCAGGTCCGACTCCGAGACAGGGGCGGCGTCGCCGCCCGACATCACCAGATGGAACTCCCCGTCCTCCTCGGTCAGCTGCATCTCGTCGCCGAAGTCGGAGCGCTCCACCACCCCGCTGGCGCGGCACCCCCAGATGTCGTCCTCCTCGTACGGTTCGGAGGGCACCTCGCCGTACACCCCGTCGCCCGCGCTCTCACCATCGAGGTCGGCGCACAGCTCCTCGGCCGAGTCGAACTCGCCCTGGATCCAGGTGGTCTCGATCCCGATGTCGAGCTCGACCTGCATGGTGTCGACGTCCTGGATCTCGAAATCGGCCGTGAAACGGCCGCATCCTGCGAGCAGGACGAGCAACGGCAGGGTCAGGACGGCCAGCAGCCGCCGGCGCCAAGTGGTGGTGAGCATGAGGTCCCTTGTCGATGGATCGGATGGCATGTGTACGGCGCCGCGGACGGGCAGTGCTCCCGTCGTGCCGGACGCAGTGCTCAGCTTACGGGCGGCGCGCCGCTGCCGCCCTGGGGAGAAGTCCCCATCCGTTCCGGGGAGCTGTCCCCAGCGCCCTCGGAGCCGGGCGGCATCGGCCTGCCGAACACGGGGGCGGGCTGGGGGCGCTTGGGCAGGACCCCGTCCCCCGAGGAGGTCCGGCGCAGGCGGCGCACCACCCACGGCCCGAAGTGATGGCGCGCCCAGGCCAGATCCTGCTGGCGGGCCTCCCGCCAGGGCCGGACGCCGGGCTCGCCCGCATCGAAGGGCTCCAGCGTGTGCGGCACACCGAGGGTCTCCAGGACCTCCACGGCGATGGTCTGGTGTCCGGCGGGGGAGAAGTGCAGACGGTCCTCGGCCCACATCGACTCATGGGTCAGCGAGCGCATCGCCCACAGGTCCGCCACGGCGGTGTGATGGCGCCGGGCGATGGCGCGGATGTTCTCGTTGTAGACCGCCACCCGGCCGCGGATCAGGTTGAACACCGGGGTGTTGCCCACGTCCGGGCCGGTCCACAGGATGATGGTGGCCCCGTTCGCCGCCAGCTGGCCCACGGCCTCGTCCATCGCCGAGGCGATCTCATCGGGGTCCCCGCGGCGGATCACGTCGTTGCCTCCGGCGAACAGGGAGATCAGGTCCGCGTCCAGCTCCAGGGCCGGTGCCAGCTGCTCGTCGAGGATCTGCTGGTAGAGGCGGCCGCGGATGGCGAGGTTGGCGTACTCGAATCCGGCGACGGACCGGCCCAGCTCCTCCGCGACCCGGTCGGCCCAGCCGCGATGGCCGCCGGGCACCTCCGGATCGGGATCGCCGATGCCCTCGGTGAAGGAGTCCCCGAGCGCCACGAAGCGGTGCCAGGGGTGGGGCGAAGAGGTGTCCGGCTGGTCGGTCATGGCGCCTGTCTCACTTCCAGAACATCAGCATCCCGCCGCCGACCAGCATGGTCCCGAAGCCGACAGCCAGATTCCAGTCGTCGATCGGCAGCGGCAGCGTGCCGGCCGAGAGGTAGTACGTCACCAGGTATGCCAGGCCCACGATCAGCAGGGTCAGGGCGGTGGGGACCAGCCAGCGGGGGTTCTGGGCGGGGACGGCGGCCCGGCGGCCGCTGCGAGCGGCCTCGGCGGCCGCAGTCTTCTTGGGCGAGCGGGGCCGGGCGGGGTCCTTCGCCTTCTCGGCGACCTCGTCCCGCGAGCTCTTCGCGGTCGCGGCACCGGCGCTCTTGCCGCCCGAGCTGCCCTGGGCGCTCTTGCTGTTCTGGCCGCGATGGGTGTTCTGATTGCCTGAGGCGCTCTTGCTGCCCGAGGTGCTCTCGGCGTTCTTGGTGTGCTTGGTGTTCTTGGCGCTCTTGCCTGCCGTGCCGCCCGTCCCGGCCTTGTCCCGGGAAGGGGCGACCGGGTCCTTCGCGGACTTCTTCGAGACCGGATCCTTGGTCCCCGCGGCGGTGCCGCTCTTCCCGCCGGATCCGCGGCCGCCGTCATCGTCCTCGGACGATGCCTGGGCATCCGCCCTGTCCGGCGCATCCGTCGCGTCGGGATCGCCGGTGGCGGCGTCTCCTTCGGGCTTCTGCGCGGAGTCCTGCCCGTCGGCCGCGGCGGCTTCGTCCGAGGTGAGCGCCTCGAGGTCCTCCGGCTCGGACGGCGTGGCGACGGGCCTCGCCTTCGCCCGGCCGGACGGCTTCCTCTTGCTCCTCGCCATAAGACGGTGCTCCCTCAACCAGACCCGGGATGCGACACCTGTCGCACCGGTCCGCTGTCACGGACCTTGGCCTAGGGTAATAGGCATGGGCGAAGGGCGCGAAGCGAGGGGATGATGACCGGAAACACACCGTCTGACCCACCCTCCGATCCCTCGTCGGCCTCCACCGAGCCGTCGCCGGCCCCTTCCGAGCCCGTCAAGGGTGCCTCGGCTGCCGGCACCGCTCGCAGGCTCTCCGGCCAGATCGGCCTCGGCGCGGTGATGGTGCTGTGCGGCGTGCTGCTGGCCACCACCGCCCGGATCTCCGGTGGCGAATCGATCCGCAGCGAGTCCGGTGACGTGGCCGATGTGCTGCGCGACCGCGACGGCGCCATCACCCAGCTCAGCCAGGGGGCCGCCGACAAGCGCAGCGAGATCGAGGAGTTGAGCGGGCAGAGGGCCGACACCGACACCGAGGAGCGCACCCGCACCGTCTCCGATGCCGTCGGCCTCAGCGCCGTGAGCGGGACGGCCGTGCGCGTGACCCTCACCGACGCCCCCAGCGGCGCGCTGGGCACCATGAGCGGGGTGGAGGCCGATGATCTGGTCGTCCATCAGCAGGACATGGAGGCCTACATCAACGCGCTGTGGGCCGGCGGTGCCGAGGCGATGATGCTGCAGGACCAACGCGTGGTCAACGGCTCCTCGTTCCGGTGCGCCGGCAACACCCTGTTGCTGGAGGGGCGCGTGTACTCCCCGCCGTTCGTGATCACCGCGATCGGCGATCCCGAGGAGCTCACCGCCGCCCTGGACGCCGCCCCCGGCGTGCAGGTCTACCGCGAATGGGTGGATCACGTGGGTCTGGGAGAGCGCACCGAGGTCCTCGACGACGTCACCGTCCCGGCCTTCGACGGCTCCCTCACCATCGACATCGCGAAGGCAGGATGATGGCCCCCAGCCACCGCGCCGGCCGCAGGTCCGGCCTGCTGGGCGGCGCGCTCGGCGTCCTCGGCGAGCTGCTGCTGACCGCCGGCGTCCTGATGCTCTTGTTCCTCATCTGGCAGCTGTGGTGGACCGATGTGCTGGCCGATCGCGAGCACTCCGACATCATCGCCGGCCTCGAGGACGAATGGGGCGACCTCGACGATGAGGAGATCGCTCCCCGTCAGGACGGGGACCCGCCGGTGCCGGACACCATCGGCGACACCATGGTGTGGGGCACCATGCACGTGCCCGAGTTCGACCGCGACCGGTTCCCGCTGGCCGAGGGGGTCAGCCTCGAGGAGGTCCTCAACGTCAAGGGCGTGGGCCACTACCCCGAGACCGCTCTGCCCGGCCAGATCGGCAACTTCTCCGTGGCCGGGCACCGCAACACTTACGGCCGAGCCTTCGAGGAGATCGCGAGCCTGGAGGAGGGGGATGCGATCGTGGTGGAGACGGTCGAGGCGTTCTACGTCTACGAGGTCACCGAGTCGCTGATCGTGATGCCCCAGGACGTCGAGGTGATCGCCCCGGCGCCCGGGCAGCCCGGCGTCGAAGCCACCGAGCGGATGCTCACCCTGACCGCCTGCCACCCCATGTACTCGGCACGTGAGCGGTACATCGTCCACGCCGAGTTCGCCTACTGGACCGACCGGGCCGACGGCATCCCCGACGCTCTGGCCATCGGCGCCGACGAGGCGGGAGCGAGCGCCGACGCGCAGGCCGGCCCGGCCGATGGGGACAGCGACACCGGCTGGATGGGTCTGCCGGGCTCGCTGTGGGGGGCCGTCGCTCTGGGGGTGCTGGTCCTGGCGGTGGTCCTGGTGCTGTCGCTGCGGGTGGTCCCCGCCCTCATCCGCACCAGGCGGTCCCGGGCCGGCGGTGGCGCCCCGACGACGGGAGAGGAGCGCTGATGTACGCCTGGCTGTTCCGGCACCTGCCCGGCCCGCTGTGGATGCGCATCGCGATCACCGTCGTGCTGCTCGCGGCGCTGATCGTGGCGCTGTTCGGGTGGGTGTTCCCCGCGATCGCGCCCTATATGCCCTTCAATGACGGTCTGGTCGGCGCCCTCGGCCCGGGAGCGCCGAACGGCCCGGTCGCACCGGCGTAGCGCGGATCGACCGAACAGCCTGCTCGCCTCGCCGTTCGGGCTCCTGTGACGGGTGTGGGCCGCAGATTTCGCCCGCAGTCACATCGACATCGGGGCTGCCCGGGCCCTGCGGGGCTGGGCCGGGGCCGCGGCGGATCAGGTGGGGGTGAGGAGCGGGGCCAGGCCTCGGGAGCGCTCGAGGGCGTCGATGCCGTCGCACAGCTGCAGGAAGTGCGCCAGCATCAGGTGCCCGCCCTCGGTGAGCACCGATTCGGGATGGAACTGCACCCCGTGCAGCGGCAGCTCCCGGTGCGCCAGTCCCATCACCACGCCGCCCGTCGAGCGGGCGGTGACCTCCAGCTGCTCGCTCGGGATCGTCTCCGGCACCACGGTCAGCGAGTGGTACCGGGTGGCGGTCAGGGGGCTGGGAGCGCCGGCGAAGACGCTGGCTCCCGCGTGCTCGACCACGCTGGTGCGACCGTGCATCAGCTCCGGGGCGTGCTCGACGCTCGCCCCGAAGTACTGGCCCAGTGCCTGGTGCCCCAGGCACACCCCGAGCATCGGCAGCCCGGAGTCGGCGCAGGCCCCGATCACCTCGAGGCAGCGTCCGGCCGTGGTGGGGTTGCCCGGTCCGGGGGAGACCAGCACCCCGTCGAAGCCGTCGAGATCCACGCTGCCGTCCGCACGCGAGGCGATCTCGTCGTTGCGCACCACGACCGTCTCCGCCCCCAGCTGCTGGAGGTAGCCCACGATCGTGTAGACGAAGCTGTCGTAGTTGTCGACCACCAGGACGCGGGCACCGATCCGACCGGCACTGCGCTGGTCGTCGCTGCGCTGGCCGGTGCCGGACTCAGCGGCGCTCATCACGGCTCCTCGTCATCGTCGGTCGGTTCCTCGTCGGTCGGCTCATCGGTGGGATCGTCCGTCGGCTCATCCGTGGGATCGTCCGTCGGCTCATCGGTGGGGTCATCGGTGGGATCGTCGGTGGGCTCGTCCGTGGGCTCGTCGGTCGGAGTCTCCGTGGGCGTCGGGGACGGCGTCTCCTCCGGGCCGGTGGAGACCACGATGACGATCGTCGACCCGCGCTCGACCTCCTCGTTCGCCCCGGGCTCGGTGCGGATGACCTGGTCCTCCTCGACCGAGTCGGAGGCCTCGCGCTCCGTCTCGATCCCGAAGCCTTCCTCACCGAGGATGCGGCGGGCATCCTCCAGGGTGCGGCCGGTGACATTGGGAACCGTCACGGGCCCGGGCTCCACGGCGACCACCAGGTCGACCGTCGACCCGTAGGGGGCGGTGCCGGCGTCGGCGTCCGGCGTCTGGGACAGCACGCTGCCCGGATTGGCGTCGGTATCCGGGCGCGTATCGACGTTGACCACGAAATCACGACCCTCGAGGGTCTCGGTGGCCGCCTCCTCCTGGGTGCCGACGACATCCGGGAGCGGCACGTTGCCGGAGGCGAAGCGCACCTCGACCTCGCTGCCGCGCGGGGCGCTGGCCCCGGGCTGCGGATCGGAGCGCGAGACGGTGTTCGCCTCCTGCGCGACGTCCTCGTCATCGCCCTCGACCATGTCCAGGCCGACCTCCTCGAGCGCCTGCGCGGCCTCCTCGCGGGTCATGCCCTGCAGGTCGTCGGGGACGGTGACCGAGTCGGGACCGGAGGACAGGACCACGCTGACGGTCGCACCGACCTCGACCTCCTCGCCCTCGGGCGGGTCGGTCGAGATGACGTGGTCGGCCTCGACCTCGGTCGAGTCCTCGTTGGTGAAGTCCGGCTCCAGCCCGGCCTCCTCGAGCGTGGCTCGGGCCTCGTCCTGGGAGAGGCTGACCACCCCGGGCATCTCGACCGTCTCCGGGCCGGTGTCGCGCGGGAACAGGAACCAGGCCAGCGCCGCCAGCACGCCCAGCACCGCGAGCACCACCAGGATGATCAGCCACCACGGGCGTTTGCGCTTCTGCTCCGGTTCGAGCTCACCGGGGGAGTGCGGGGACAGATCATCGGGCCCGCCCGCGCCGCTGTCGCGGGTCGCGGCGTATCCGCCGGCGGCCGCACCGCCGACGACCCCTGCGCCGGTGATGGCGGGGATCGCCTCGGTGGCGTCGTCGACGGGGCTGAGCACGGTGGTAGCCTCGGCATCGGAGCCCACGGGCACCGCGCCGTCGACCAGCTTGGGTTCGCGGCCGGTGACCACGGCGGAGATGTCCCGGGAGAAGGCGACGGCACTGGGGTAGCGCCGGTCGCGGTCCTTGGCCAGGCCCGTGAGGATCACCGCGTCCATCGCAGGGGTGATCGCCGGGTTGTACGCGGAGGGGGCCAGGGGCTCCTCGCGCACGTGCTGGTAGGCGATCGAGACCGGGGTGTCACCGGTGAACGGCGGCCGCCCCGTCAGAAGCTCGTACATCACGCAGGCGGCGGAGTAGATGTCCGAGCGGGCATCGACCAGCTGACCGCGTGCCTGCTCGGGGGAGAGGTACTGGGCGGTGCCCATCACGGCCTGGGTGGCGGTCATGGCGCTGGCGGCGTCCGCGATCGCCCGGGCGATGCCGAAGTCCATCACCTTCACGTGGCCGGCGTCGTTGATCATCACGTTGCCGGGCTTGATGTCGCGGTGGACGATCCCGGCGCGATGGGAGTACTCGAGCGCGCTCAGCAGCGCTCCCATGATCTCGCCGGCCTGCCCGGCGTCCATCGGGTCCTCGGGGTCGATGAACTCGTGCAGCGTGTCGCCCCGCACGTACTCCATCACGATGTAGGGGATGGTCACATCCGCCCCGGTGATGGTGGTCTGGTGCTCCTCGCCGGTGTCGTAGACCGCGACGATCGAGGGATGGTTCAGGGCGGCGGCGCTCTGCGCCTCGCGCCGGAACCGTTCCTGGAAGTCCGAGTCCCGGGCCAGATCAGAGCGCAGCACCTTCACGGCGACCGTCCGGTGCAGGCGGACGTCCTCCGCCAGGAACACCTCGGCCATGCCGCCCTGCCCGAGCACTCTTCCCAGGGTGTAGCGGCCCCCCAGCACCACGTTCTCTTCGCTCACTCCACACCCGTCCTCGTGCCTCTGCCGGCATCGACCGGTTCATTCATCGTACGTGCTGCATCCTCCAGCGCTGACTCGGCGTGACCGATGTCCACAGCCCCGACGTGCTCGGCCCCGGCCGTCCCGAAGGGCAGCAGCCCCATGCCTCCCGCCACCGCAGCCGCGATCACCGCGACCAGCAGGATCAGCAGGATCAGACCCGGCACCGACAGCGGGCCCACCCGTCGGCCGGTGGTGGAGGTTCCGCGTACCGTCCGCTCGGAGGGGGCGGTGTCGACCCGGTCCAGCGATCCCGGGGCGCGCCGCCCATCGACGGCCCCGCGCGGAGTCGGGCCGCTGGGGGCGCCCTCGGGGCGCCGGCGCGGGCGGGGCGGTGAGGTCGCCGATCGGGCTGGGCGCGAGGAGCGCTCGGAGGGTGCAGGCGACGCCGACTGTGCGGACTGAGCGGACTGAGCGGACCGAGCCGAGAGAGCGGACTGAGCCGACGGGCCCGACCGGGCCGAGCCGGCCGAGCCGCTCACGGACGGCCGCGCGGGCGGCGAGGCGGCCGAGGCCGCCGAAGTCGCCGAGGAGCCCGACAGGGCCGAGGAGCTGGACCGGTGGCGGATGCCCCGCCCGCGACCCCGGCCGGACAGCGGCAGCGGCATCGCCGCAGTGCGGGTGCCGGTCGGGGAAGGACCGGGGCGCGAGCGCTGATCGGTGTCCTCGGCCGATCCCGGGTCTGCGTCGGCCTCGGCGGAGCCGGCCGGGACCGAGGAGCCGGGCAGGGTGCGGTTCTCCCCGGTCCAGTCGTGGTCCTCGACCCGGCTGACGGGGATCGCGCCGGTGGTGAAGCGCGGCTCGACCCCCCGCTGGATGGCCTCCAGGATCCGCGCGACGGCCGAGGCCGATCGCGGGCGATTGGCGGGGGCCTTGGCCAGCGCCATCATCACCAGGCGGCGCAGATCGGCGCCGATGACCTCCGGCAGCTCCGGCGGCTGCTGCTTGACCTGTGCCATCGCGATCTCGACCTGGCTGGAGCCGGTGAAGGGGCGATGGCCCACCAGCATCTCGTAGGCCACGATCCCCATGGAGTAGATGTCCGACAGGGAGGTGGCCTGCTTGCCCATCGCCTGCTCGGGGGAGAGGTACTGGGCGGTGCCCATCACCAGCCCGGTCTTGGTCAGCCGGGTCTGGTCCTTGCTGCGCGCGATCCCGAAGTCGGTGATCTTGACCGACCAGTCGTTGTCCTCCTCGACCAGCACGTTCTCCGGTTTCACATCGCGGTGGACGACGCCCTTGGAGTGGGCGGCATCCAGCGCGCGCGCCAGGTCGATGAGGATCTGGACGATCCGCTTCTCGGGCAGCCCGCCGGGGTTCTCCTCGATGATCTCCGACAGCGGACGGCCCGGGCACAGCTCCATCACGATGTAGGCGCGCCCGTCGATCTCGCCGTAGTCGTACAGGGCGGCGATCGTGTCATGGGACAGCGCAGCGGTGTGGCGGGCCTCGGCGCGGAAGCGCTTGAGGAAACCCTCGTCGCCCGCGTACTCCTCGCGCAGCACCTTGATGGCCACGTCGCGGTCGAGCTCACGGTCCAGGCCCTTCCAGACCTGCCCCATCCCTCCGGTGGCGATCAGCGAGGTCAGCTCGTAGCGTCCCTCGATCACCACTCCTGGCCTGGTCTTCACGGCTGGATCACCGCCTCCGTCACGTTCTTGGCGATCGGAGCGGCCGTGCGGGAGCCGTACCCGCCTTCCTCGACCACCACTGCCACCGCGATCTTCTTGTCGTCCGTCTGTGCGTAGCCCACGTACCACGAGTGCGCCGCCCGGTCCTCGCCCCACTGAGCGGTGCCGGTCTTGCCGCCGACCTCGACGCCGGGCACCGCCGCCGCCGTGCCGGTGCCGTCCTCGACCACTCCGACCATCATCTGACGCATCTGGGAGGCGTTCGAGGCGGTCAGCGGCTGCCCCAGCTCCTTCGGCGTCAGCTCCGCGATGGGGGAGAGGTCGTTGGTGCGCACCGACTGCACCAGCTGCGGCTCCATCACCACGCCGTCGTGGGCGAAGGCACCGGCCACCATCGCCATCTGCAGGGGCGACACGCGGGTCTCGTACTGGCCGATCGAAGTGGTCGCCACCTGTGCGTCGTCCATATCGCTGCCCAGCGAGGAGGGGGTCACCGACAGCGGGATCTCCAGCCGCTGCTCGAAGCCGAAGCCCTCGGCGGTCTCGCGCAGCTGCTCCTCACCGAGGTCGACCCCGAGCATCGCGAAGGAGGTGTTGCACGACTGGCGCAGCGCCTCGGCGAGCGTGGACTCGTCATCGGGCCCGCAGGGCTCCTGGCCACCGCCGGCCCGGTTGTTCATCTGCGCCGAGGAGTTCGGCAGGTCGTACACCCCGGGTCCGGGGATCACCGACTCGGCGGTGTACTCGCCGGATTCGAGGGCCGCAGAGGCCACCAGCAGCTTGAAGGCCGAACCGGGCGGGTACAGGTCCCCGCCGATGGCGCGGTTGGTCAGGGGCCGTTCGGGATCCTCGTTCAGCTCCGACCAGGCGTCCTGCACCGCCGCGGTGTCGTGGGAGGCCAGACGGTTGGGGTCGTAGCTGGGCGAGGAGACCATCGCCAGCACCGCGCCGGTCTCCGGATCCAGTGCCACCACCGAGCCGCGGCGCCCGTCCAGCGCGTCCCAGGCCGCTTGCTGGGCCGCGGAGTCCAGGGTCAGCTCGACCGTCGCGCCGGTGCCCGAGCGGCCGGACAGGATGTCGGAGATGCGCTGGTAGAACAGGGCATCGGCCTCCCCGGAGAGGGTGTCGTTCAGCGAGCGCTCGATCCCGGAGAAGCCGTAGACCACTGAGTAGTAGCCGGTGACCGGGGCGTAGATCGATCCCGGGTCGTAGGTGCGCAGGTACCCGTAGGTGTCATCGGACTCCACGGAGGTGGCGATCGGCGATCCGTCCACCACGATCGGCCCGCGATGGCGGCCGAACTCGTTGTAGATCGTGCGCGCGTTGCGCCCGTCGGTGTTCAGCCGCTCCTGGGCGACCACCTGGAAATAGGTGGTGGAGGTGAACAGCAGCACGAACAGCACGCTGACCACGAGCCACACATGACGCAGCGGCTTGTTCATGAGCTCACCCCCGTGGCGACCGGGGAGGGGCCGGAGGAGGCGGCGCCCCCGGGCACCTGCCGGGCGGCCGGCCGGCGCGCGGCGTCCGACAGCCGCACCAGGATCGCGGCGATGATCCAGTTGCAGATCAGCGAGCTGCCTCCGGCGGCCAGGAACGGCAGGGTCAGACCGGTCAGGGGGATCACGCGGGTGAGGCCACCGACCACCACGAACACCTGCAGGGCGATCACGAAGCCCAGGCCCCCGGCCAGCAGGGTGCCGAAGCCGTCGGAGATGCCCACCGCGGCGCGCACCGCCCGCTGCACCAGCAACAGGTACAGCAGCAGCACGGCGAAGGCACCCACCAGTCCCAGCTCCTCGGCCAGCGAGGCGTAGATGAAGTCCGATTCGGCGTGGGGGACCACATTCGGGCGGCCCTCACCCAGGCCGGCACCGGTGATGCCGCCGTTGGCCAGGCCGAACAGCCCGGCGTTGATCTGGCCGCAGGTGCTGAAGTTCGCGTTCGACATCGGATCCAGCCAGCAGGTCAGACGGGTGCGCACATGCGACATCTGGGTGGCGGCGAACACCGCGGGCGGCAGGAACATGACCGCGCCGATGACCAGCCACGACAGCCGGTCGGTGGCCACGTACAGCATCACCACGAACAGGCCGAAGAACATCAGGGAGGTGCCCAGATCGGTCTGGAACACCAGCACCGCCATCGCGAAGGCCCAGGCCACCAGGATCGGGCCGAAGTCCGACCAGCGCGGCAGGTGGATGCCCAGCACCTTGGGCCCGGCCAGGGCCAGGGTGTCGCGGCGGGAGACCAGGTAGCCGGCGAAGAAGACCGCGAAGGCGATCTTCGCCAGCTCGGCGGGCTGGAAGCTGTTGCCGCCGATGGAGATCCAGATCCGGGAGCCGTTGCGCTCATCGCCCAGTCCCGGCATCAGTGGCAGCAGCAGCAGGACCGCGCCGGTGACGGCGAAGATCCAGGTGTAGCGTCGCAGCCAGCGATGGTCGCGCAGCAGCATCAGCACGGCGATGCACAGCGCCACCCCCAGCAGCGACCACAGCATCTGCCGGTCGGCCACCGCCGTACCGCGCGAGGTGTACAGGGTGTTGGCCGAGTCCACGCTCGCGATCACCGCGATGCCCAGCAGGTTCAGCAGCACCACGATCGGCAGGATCACCGGATCCGCGTAGGGGGCCCGCCACATCACCGCGACCTGCAGTGCGATCACGCTGACCGTCGCGGCGATGGCCATCGTGGTCAGGTTCGCGGGCAGCTCCTCGAACCGCCCCAGCCCTACCAGGGCGTAGGCGGTCAGCCCGATCACCACGGCGAAGACCAGCAGCACGAACTGGGTGAGCCGGCGGGGGCGGGCGGTGTAGGAGACGATCGTGGCCACTACGACTCCTCGCCCTCATCGGGGGGAGTGGCGGTGCGCTCGGTGCGCTCGGGCAGCCCGCTCCTGCCGCCCGGCCCCTCCCCGGGGGCCGACGGGTCGGTGGCGTCCTCACGCGGGCTGGCGGTGTCCTCGGCGGGAGAGCTGGGCTCCTCCGTGAGGGCCGGATCGGGCGGGTTGTTGGCCCGGGCAGCGTCCTCGAGCCGCTGGATGATCTGCTCGGCGGCCTCCCGGTCGCGGGCGGAGAGGGTGCCCTCGACCTGTTGACGGGTGATCTCGGGCAGGTCCTCGACCTCGATGTCGGTGACATCGAGGGGGGTGGACAGCGGGATCGGCCCCAGGTCCTGGGACAGTCCCTGGTAGAGCACCACGTGGGTGCCGTCGGAGCCGACATAGAACTGTCGCTGCGACCAGGCGTACCCGGCCCACAGCACGCCGCCCAGCAGCGCCACCAGCAGCAACAGCGCCACCAGCGCCGGCCAGGGGCTGCGCCGCGGGGGTTCCTCCTCGGTGAAGTCCTCGTCCTCGTAGGGGGCCTCGGGCTCCTCCCGCGTCAGCGCGGCGGCCTTGGCGGCCGGCCCGGAGGCGGCGGTCGGGGCGTGGCGGTTGCGGGCCGCGGAGCCGACGATCTGCGGTGTGGTCGAGGGTGCCTCGGCGCCGCGCGGCAGCTCGTCCAGATCGACCACGTCGGCGACGATGCAGGTGATGTTGTCGGGGCCGCCGCCCTTCAGCGCCAGCTGGATCAGCTCCTCGGCGCACTGGCCCGGGTCCTCGAAGCCCTTCAGGGTGGCGTCGATGGTGTCCAGCGAGACCAGGCCCGACAGCCCGTCCGAGCACAGCATCCAGCGGTCCCCGGCGTGGGCCGAGCGCAGGGAGAGGTCCAGCTCTGGATCGGCGTCGACATCGCCCAGCACCCGCATCAGCACCGAGCGCTGGGGATGGCGCTCGGCCTCCTCCTCGGTCAGGCGGCCCTCGTCCAGCAGACGCTGGACGAAGGTGTGGTCCTTGGTGATCTGGACGGTCTCCTCAGTGCGCAGCAGGTAGGCGCGGGAGTCTCCGATATGGGCCAGGGCGAACTTGCCCTCGGCGCGCAGCAGCGCGGTGATGGTGGTGCCCAGACCGGCCAGCTGCGGCTCGTCGCGGGCGCGGCGCAGGATCTCCTGATTGGCCTCGAGCACGGTCTCCTCGAGGGAGGCGACGATGTCGGAGGCCGGGGTGTCGGAGTCCAGACCGGACAGGTGCCCGATCGCCACCGAGGAGGCGACGTCGCCGCCGGCGTGCCCGCCCATCCCGTCGGCCACCACCAGCAGGTGGCCGCCGGCGTAGCCGGAGTCCTGGTTGTTGGACCGCACGAGGCCGACGTCGGAACGGGCGGCATACCGCAGTGCGAAGCTCATCGCGGACCTCGTCTCAGCTCGATCTCGGTGCGCCCGATCCGCACCTGGGCGCCGGGCCGGAAGGGCACCGAGCCCTCGATGTGCCGGCCGGAGACCAGGGTGCCGTTGGTCGAGCCCAGGTCCTCCACCAGCCACTCGTCCTCACGGCGGAAGATGCGCGCGTGACGGTTGGAGGCGTAGTCGTCGTCGAGGACGAGGGTGCACTCCGGGGCCCGTCCGATCAGGATCGGGGTCGAGCCCAGGGTCAGTGAGGTGCCGCGCAGAGGACCGGCGGTGACCACCAGCGAGGTCGTGGTCACCGCCGGGTCGGTGCGCAGGGAGGACGGATCGGGCGCCGGGCCGCTGCCCGCGCTGGGGCGCTGCTCACGGCGGGGGTCCTTGCTCGAGCGGTTGACCACGGTGGTGCCGAACAGGTCGTTGCGCAGCACCAGCACCACGGCGATCACGAAGATCCACAGTGCCAGCACGAAGCCCAGACGCAGGGCGACCAGGGTCAGTTCGCTCATCGGACGCTCACCAGCTGACCGGGCCGGCGGCCGGCAGCAGGATGGTGAGCCGGGTGCGGCCTATCTTGACCAGGGAGCGGTCCTGGAGCCTCACCGGCGTGGTGATCCGCTGTCCGTCGACGTAGGTGCCGTTGGTCGACCCCAGGTCGGTGGCGACCAGCGCGCCGGACCCCTCGGCCCCGTCCGTGCGCAGCTCGAGGTGGTGGCGGGAGACCCCGGTGTCCTCGAGGATGATGTCGGCGTCGCCGCCGCGGCCGATCACGGTCACCGGACCGGTCAGCAGGTACTGCTGCCCGTCGATCTCGACGATCGGGTGGCCGCCCGAGCCGGACTGCGCCGCGCCGGTGGCCGGGGCCACCGAGCCGCGCTCGGTGCGGGACTCGGTCTCGAAGCGGCCGGCACGCACCTCGTCGTCGCGCTCGAGGGTCACGCTGACCCCGCCGACGAACATGTAGCGCTGCTTCTCGGCGTGCTCCATCAGCACCCGCTCGAGCTCCTCGACGAGGGTGTCCTGCCAGGAGGCGAAGCGGTCGTAGTCCTGCGCGTGGAGGTAGACGCTGAAGACATTGGGCGCGAGCGTGCGGGTGCGGTCCAGCACCTGGATCTGGTCGTCGCACTCGCGCTTGAGGCCCTGTGCGAGGTCCAGAGGTTTCAACTGTCCGCGGCCGGGCGAGAACATGCTCGTCACGCCGCGGTCGAGTCCGCGCTCGATCCGATCCAAGATCCCCACGGTGGTCCTTCGCTGTCGTGCCGTTGCCGGCCCCGTCGGGCGACGAGGCTGTTGCCCTCTTGATCGTAGCGCGTGACCAGGTCACCGAACGTGTGGTGAGGCGGTGAGGCGGCGAGGAATTCGTGCAGGAGCGGTGAAGGGAGCCCAGCTCGCCGTCGTTCCGGCCTCGCTTCCCGGCGTCGGGTCCCGGCGTCGTCTCCCAGGGTCCTCTGGCCGTCGTCCGCGGCGGCGTCTCGTCGTCGTCCGCGCCGGTTGTCTCGCTGTTGTCCCACCGTGGTTTGGAGCATCGTCCCACCGCGGTCCGCAGCAATCGTCCCACCGTCTGCTGCAGCGGGCAATGATGCCCCGGATCGGGACCGGGGAACTGTGCGATATTGGCCTGGTGGAGTCTCATCAGCGCCTGCACCAGCCTGCCGATCCGTCCTCGGGCACCGATCGAGCCGCCACCGGGGCGGCCTCGCCGATCCCCGTGGACGTCGATTTCGAGTACGCCCTGGGCGTCTCTGATCCCCAGCAGACCCTGCACACCCAGGGCGACGATGCGCGTCTGTGGGATCTGGCCAGCGTCTCCAAGCCGATCGCCGCCCTCGGCGTCCTGATCGCGGTCGAGCGCGGACTGGTGGACCTCGACGAGGCGGTGGACGTCCCGCCGTCGGTGACCACCCCGGTGCCGGAGGGTGCCACGGTGCGTCACCTGCTGGCTCACACCGCCGGCTACGCCTTCGACGGGCAGGAGCTGCTGGCCGGCCCGGGGGAGCGGCGCATCTACTCCAACACCGGCTTCGAGGTGCTGGCGGCGCACGTCGAGGAGGCCACCGGCTACGACTTCCCGGACTGGATGGAGCAGACCGTGGTCCAGGAGCTGGAGCTGCGGGACCTGGAGGTCAGCGGCTCCCCGGCGGCCGGATACCGCGGCAGCATCCGCGACCTGCTGGTGGTGGGACGCGAGCTGCTGGCCCCCACCCTGATCTCCGAGGAGCTGTGGCGAGCGGCCACCACCGTCCAGTTCGCGGGACTGGCCGGGATCCTGCCCGGCTACGGCCGCCAGGAGCCCAACGACTGGGGACTGGGCTACGAGATCCGCGGCGAGAAGCACCCTCACTGGACCGGTGCCGATTCCTCTCCGCAGACCTTCGGGCACTTCGGCCAGTCCGGCTCCTTCCTGTGGGTGGACCCGCAGGCGCGGCTGACCGCGGCCTTCCTGGGCTCCGCGCCCTTCGGCAAGACCCACATCCGGATCTGGCCCGGCGTGACCGAGGAGATCCTGACCCGCTTCGGCGGGAGGTCATGACCCCACCGCGCCGGGCGAGACGCACCGCGGCGCGGCCGGCGGGTGCGAGCCGGCCGGGTCCGGGCCGGCCCGCGGGTGCGAGCCGGGCGAGTGCGAGCGGGGCCGCGGGGATCGCGCGATGAGCGCCCTGGATCTGCTGGACGAGTTCGGCTTCGAAGCTGCCGCCATCGTGATCGGCCCCGAGGGGGTGCGGGCACGGCGCGGAGATCTCCACCTGCCGCGGCCCTGGCGCTCGGTGACCAAGACCGTGACCGGCTACGCGATGGCCATCGCCCTCCAGGAAGACCGCGTGGCGCTCGATGACGAGGCGGGCCCGCCCGGCGCGACGCTGCGGCACCTGCTGACCCACGCCTCCGGCCTCTTCTACGAGTCCGCCCGGACCCTGCAGGCCCCGGGGCTGCGGCGCCACTACTCCAACTACGGCATCGACGAGGCCGCCCGCCACTTCGAGCGCGCCACCGGGCGAGACTTCGCCGGCTGGGTCCGGGAGAGGGTCATCGACCCGCTGGGGATGACCGGGACCGAGTGGTCCGGTTCCCCCTCGGTGGGGGCCGTCGGCCCGATCGCGGACCTGGCGCTGCTGGCCGCCGAGACACTGCGCCCGACCCTGCTGGAGACCAGGTGGCACCGCGAGGCCACCACTGCCCAGCTGCCCGAACTGGTGGGCATCATGCCCGGCTTCGGGAAGCAGGACCCCAACCCCTTCGGACTGGGGTTCGAGGTGCGGGGCGCGAAGTCTCCGCACTGGACGGGCGCTGCCAACAGCGAGAGCACCTTCGGGCACTTCGGGATGCGCGGGACCGCCTACTGGGTCGACCCGATCGCCGATCTCGCCCTGGTGATGGGCACGTCCCACGACTTCTGCGAGGCGCACCGCGAGGTCATGCCGCGCTTGGGCGACGCCGTCCTGCAGGAGCTCGCACGCCCCTGAGCCCGGCTGTGCCCTGCCTCCGCTGCCCCTGCCCCGCATCTCCGGCTCCGCCCCTGACCCGGGCCTCCAGCTCCACCCTTGCCGCCGCCCTCCGGGCCCGGCGAGGTGACGCGGGACACCTGTGTGGTTAGGCTCGACTCAACGGGCGCCCAGGCCCCGCCTGCAGCGCCAAGGACAGAATCGTCGGCCGCGACCGACCCAGCGCCCGGCGCCGAGCGCGCCGCGAGGAGCATTTCATTCATGTTCGACGACAGGGAGACCACCGAAGCGCGGATCCGCCGCTTCATCCAGCACGACCTGATCCCGCACATCCACCAGCAGACCGCCCCGGTGCGCCTGCGAGCCCTGCGCCTGCCCGGTGAACCGATCCCGCCGCGCGAGGCGATCGCCCAGCTGCGCGACCAGGGGGAGCCGATCGAGCTCGGCGCCCCGCTGGGAAGAGCCTGGTCGACCATCTGGCTGCACGTGAGCGGCACCGTCCCCGCTCAGTGGGCTGACGACGAGACCTCCGCGCCCGAGCTGCTCGTCGACCTCGACTTCACCGGTCAGCCCGGCTTCCAGGCCGAAGCGCTGGTGTTCACCCCCGACGGGGTGCCGGTCAAGGCGATCAACCCCCACAACCGCCACCTGCCGGTGCAGGCCGGGCAGCAGCTGGACCTCTACCTCGAATGCGCCGCGAACCCGAACGTCACGAACGGATGGAGCTTCCGGCCCACCCCGCTGGGCGACCCGGACACCCTGCCCGAGCAGGAGCTGTACACGATCACGGCGCTGCACCTGGCGCGACGCGATGTGCAGATCTGGGAGCTCGCCCAGGATGTCCGGGCGCTCGCCGGGCTGATGGGCGAGCTGCCCGCCACCTCCCAGCGCCGCCACGAGATCCTGCGTGCCCTGGAGAGCGCGTGCGACCTCGCCGATCCCGATGACCTGCCCGGCACCGCCGCTGCCGCCCGTGGGGCGCTGCGCCCCGCGCTCGAGCGCCCGGCCGCCTCCTCGGCGCTGACGGCGCTGGCCACCGGGCACGCCCACATCGACTCGGCCTGGCTGTGGCCGGTGCGTGAGACCGTCCGCAAGGTCGCCCGCACCTTCTCCAACGTCTGCTCTCTGCTGGAGAGCGATCCGGAGCTGATCTTCTCGGCCTCCTCCGCGCAGCAGTACCGCTGGATCAAGGACCACTACCCCGAGCTGTTCGATCGGATCCGTGAGCACGTCGCCGCGGGGCGCTTCGTGCCCGTCGGCGGGATGTGGGTCGAGTCCGACACCAACCTGCCCGGCTCGGAGGCGATGGCCCGCCAGTTCATCGCCGGCAAGAGGTTCTTCCTGGACAACTTCGGGGTCGAGACCCGCGAGACCTGGCTGCCGGACTCCTTCGGCTACTCCGCCGCGCTGCCGCAGATCACGGCACTGGCCGGCCACGAGTTCTTCCTGACCCAGAAGGTCTCCTGGAATCAGACCAACACCTTCCCCCACCACACCTTCCGCTGGGAGGGCATCGACGGCACCAGCGTCTTCACCCACTTCCCGCCGGCCGATACCTACAACGGGTCGCTGTCCGGGCCCGAGCTCGCCTACTTCGAGCGCAACTTCAAGGAGAAGGGCCGCTCGACGATCGGGATCGACCTGTTCGGCTGGGGCGACGGCGGCGGCGGACCCACCCGCGAGATGATGGCCGCCGGGCGCCGCGCCGCCGATCTGGAGGGTTCGCCCCGGGTCGAGTTCGGCACCGCCGAGGAGTTCTTCGAACGGGCCCGGGCCGAGTATCCGGATGCCCCGGTGTGGAACGGTGAGCTGTACCTGGAGCTGCACCGCGGCACCTACTCCGCGCAGCTGGGCACCAAGCAGGGCAACCGACGCAGCGAGCACCTGCTGCACGAGGCCGAGTTCCTCGCCGCCCTGGCCGCGATCCGGGTCGGCGCGGCCTACCCGCACGAGGAGCTCGAGCAGCTGTGGGAGAAGACCCTGCTGGGCCAGTTCCACGACATCCTGCCCGGGTCCTCGATCGCCTGGGTGCACCGTGAGGCCGAGCGCGACCACGCGGACATCGCCGAGCGTGCCGGAGCGATCATCGACGGGGCCCTGGCCGCGCTGAGCGGCACGACGACGGCCGCCGACGGGCCGGGAGCCGACGGGCCGGGGACCGACTGGCCCGGGACCGGCGGGCCGGGGACCGACGGGCCGG
>Ga0209487_1000627_pt1 | contig 31522 bp, 19 predicted proteins | sample Poulit2012_FD_187524 | JGI IMG/M metagenome (GOLD analysis project Ga0209487, IMG submission 187524) | Agricultural soil microbial communities from Georgia to study Nitrogen management - Poultry litter 2012 (SPAdes) (version 2) | ecosystem: Environmental > Terrestrial > Soil > Agricultural land...
ACCGCCACGATCCAACCGCTGGACTGCAATCCCCTGCTCGTCGCCGACGGCCACCTGGCGTGCGGCGGCCCCTGGGGCACCACCACGATGTACGACGGCGAGGGCGAGCAGGTATGGACCTCACCGCAGGTGCAACTCGCCCGGCCGAGCGAGGCTGGCGCGCAGGTGCCCGTCAACGTAGCCGACTCGCGCATCTGGCGCACCGACTGGGACTCCGGGCAGGCCATCGACCGCGGCCCTCGCACGCAGGCCTATCCCCTCGCCACCGGAACGCAGGAGCACCCGTTCCTGGTCGAGCAGCGGCGAGTACGCAGTCTGGACGACGAGCAGGTGCGCTGGCAGGTACGGGTGGACGGTGTGGGGAGCACCACGACGGTGCTCATCGCCCAAGGAGTGGCGATCGTGGACGGGCTCAGCGCCTTGGGGCTGGACCTCCAGACCGGCGAACAACGGTGGTTGCGGTCCCACGTGGGTGACCTGCTCGTCGTCGATGATCAGTTGGTGAACACCACCAGCACGTCGATCGAGGTACTCGATGTCTCCTGAACCCGCCCGTGCCGTACCGTCGGTGGGTGCACCGACACCGACCGCACGCCCGAGATCGATCCGCGGTCGCCGAGCAGCCACTACCGAAACACCCGGCGCCGAAGGAGAGTTCGTGACCCAACCCCAGATCACCGAAACCGAGATCACCGAGCAGGTGGATCTGGTGCGCCCGGACGGGCGGCTCAACCCGGAGGCGGTGGGCTGGACGAGGCGGCAGTTGCACAACACCGATCGGATCGGGCGCGGCCGCTACGCCCGCGGACGCAACAAGCGGTGGGAGTACTGGAACGTCATCACCCCGAGCCACATCCTGGCGATGACGATCTCCGACATCGACTACGCCGGCGTCCATGAGGTGTGGCTGCTGGACCGGGAACGCGGTGAGGCTTTCGGCGTGAACGCGATCAGCCCGCTGGCGAGGCGAACCACGCTGCCCGGGACCCTCGGCCGGGGGCCGGCGCGGGCCCATGCCGGTGACCTGGCGATCGCCGTGGACGAACTGGATGACGGAACCCGGCTGCGTGCGATCACACCGCGGGTGCGGTTCGACGTGGTCGCCCAGCGCCCGGAGGGGCACGAGGCGATGGGCGTGGTGGTGCCTTGGAGTGAGCGGCTGTTCCAGTACACCGTCAAGGACGTGGCCCGCCCGGCCCGCGGCCGGTTGTGGATCGACGGTGTGCGCCACGAGATCCCCGAGGGTTCCTGGGCCGTGCTCGACCACGGCCGGGGCCGATGGCCCTACCGGGTGACCTGGAACTGGGGCGCAGCCTCCGGTCACAGCGACGGGCACACCGTGGGGGTGCAGATCGGCGCGAAGTGGACCACCGGCACCGGCTCCACCGAGAATGCGGTGGTGGTCGACGGCGTGGTGCACAAGATCAGCGAGGAACTCACCTGGGAGTACGACACCGCCGACTGGCTGCGCCCCTGGCGCATGCACGGGCGCCACGCGGACCTGACGTTCACCCCCTTCTACGACAAGGCCTCGGCCACTTCACTGGGCGTGATCTCCACCCGCGGCCACCAGTGCTTCGGGCACTACAACGGATGGATGCTCGACTCCGCCGGCCGGCGGGTGCAGGTCCGGGACCTGACCGGCTGGGCCGAAGAGGTGACCCAACGGTGGTGACCACCCACACCGTTCCCGCCGTCGCCGCCCGACCGGAACGCCTCGGAGCACACCTGGTCCCCGGCGGGATCGACGTGGTGGTACACGCCCCGTTTGCGACCGCGGTGCAGATCTGCCTGCTGGACCCCGACGGCGAGGAGTGGCGGGAACGCCGCTACGACCTGCTGCCCGGCACCCATGGCCGCTGGTCCGGCCATGTTCCCGGCGTGGCGGCCGGGCAACGGTACGGGTTCCGGGTGCACGGCCCGTGGGACATCGCCCACGGCCATCGGCACAACCCGCACAAGCTTCTGCTCGACCCTTATGCCCGGGCGCTGGCCGGAACGGTGCAGCACGTGCCGCAGATCTACGGCGGGGTGGTGGATGAGGACTTCCGTCCGGTCTCCGATGATCCCGACCCCCGCGACTCCGCCCCGTTCGTGGCCCACGGGGTGATCATCGATGAACCCCACCCGGTGCCAGAGCGCCCGCGGGTGCCGTGGTCCCGCACGGTGATCTACGAAGCGCACGTCAAGGGCCTGACCCGACGTCTGTCGAAGGTGCCCGAGGAGTTGCGCGGCACCTATGCGGGTCTCGCCCACCCGGCCACCATCGACCACCTGCGCAGCCTGGGCGTGACCGCGGTGGAACTACTGCCCATCTTCGCCAAGTTCTCCGAACCGGCACTACAGCGCCGCGGGGCGGTGAACTACTGGGGTTACAGCACCCTGGGCTTCTTCGCCCCCGAGCCCTCCTACGCCACCGCCGCGGCGCGTGCGGCCGGTCCGCAGGCCGTGGTCGCCGAGGTCCGGGACATGGTCGCCGCACTGCACGAGGCCGGTCTGGAAGTGATCCTGGACGTGGTCTACAACCACACCGCCGAGGGCGGGGTGGATGGGCCGATGCTGTGCTGGCGCGGCCTGGACAACGCCGGCTACTACCTGCACACCACCGAAACCCGCGGTGCCTACCTGGATGTGACCGGCACCGGGAACTCCGTGGATTTCCGTTCCCAGCACGCGGTGGCGATGGCGATCGACTCGATGCGGTACTGGACCCAGCACATCGGGGTGGACGGCTTCCGCCTGGACCTGGCGGTGACGCTGGGGCGCAACGGCACCGAGTTCGACCCGAGACACCCGTTGCTGGCCGCAATGGCGATCGATCCGGTGCTCGGCGGCGTCAAGCAGATCGCCGAACCGTGGGACGTGGGCCCGGGCGGTTGGCGCACCGGCCAGTTCGCCGCGCCGATGGCCGAGTGGAACGACCGCTTCCGCGACGTCACCCGCGGCTTCTGGCTCACCGATGTGGCGGCCATGCGCGGGGGCGGGCGCGGCCAGGATTTGCGGGACCTGGCCACCCGGCTGGCTGGTTCGGCGGACCTGTTCGGCCACACCGGTATCCCGGGCGGGCGGGGGCCGACGTCGTCGATCAATTACGTCACCGCCCACGACGGTTTCACCCTGGCGGACCTGGTCTCCTACGACGTCAAGCACAACTGGGCCAACGGGGAGGACAACCGGGACGGGTCGGATCACAACAACTCCTACAACCACGGCGCGGAGGGCGCTACCGCGGATCCGGGGATCCTGGCGGCCCGGCGCCGCTCGATGCGTGCGCTGCTGGGCACCCTGCTGGTGTCCGCGGGCACCCCGATGCTCACCGCCGGCGACGAGATCGGCCGCACCCAGCACGGCAATAACAATGCCTACGCCCTGGACGATGAGCGGGTGTGGGTGGATTGGGAGTTGCAGCACTGGCAGGAGGACCTGCTGGCCACCGTCACCCACCTGATCTCCCTGCGGCAGGAGCACCGAGCATTGCGCAGCAACCGGTACACCACCTTCCGGACCGAGCACCAGGACTGGCGCGATTACATCGCCTGGTTCGACCGCACCGGTGCCCAGATGCGCCTGGAGACGTGGTACGACGCCGAGGAGCGGGTGCTGCAAATGCTACGCAAGCCGCCGCCGCTGGACGCGCTCGAGGCGCTCGTGCTGGTCAACGGCACACTCCAGGACGCGGGCGTGCAGTTGGCCACCACCGGCCCGACCCGGTTGGCGTGGGATGCCGCCTGGGAGCGCCCGCAGGAACAAGGACCGGTGGTGCAACCCGGCGAGGAAGTACACGTCCCGGCGCTCAGCATGCAGATCTACCTGGCCGAGCAGGCCTAGCATCCAGCAGCAGAGTCTGACCCACCGACCGTTGCCGAGCCTGTGCCACCGGCGGCGGCCCTCTTGGCACGACGCAGCATCTGCCCCGCTGGCATGCCCTGTTCGCACGACGCAGCATCTGGGTGCCGCCGTTGGGGGCGCCAGTTGGCCGGTAACCGGGACGTATTAGGCTGGCCCGGTGACTTCTGACATCTCCACCGACGGGCCCCATCTGGACAGCGCCGAGGCCCTGGACCGGTCGTTGGGCGCGGCCCAGGCCCGCAGCGACGAGATCGAACAGCAATTGGCCACCAACCCCAGCGCGTTCCGCATGCTCACCGGCGATCGGCCCACCGGACGACTGCACCTGGGTCACTATCTGGGCACACTCGTGAACCGGGTGCGCCTGCAGGATCTGGGAATGCAGACCATGGTGCTGGTGGCCGACTACCAGGTGATCACCGACCGAGACTCCGCCGAGGGCCTGCGCGACGTGGTACTCGAACTCATCACCGACTACCTGGCCGTGGGCATCGACCCGGCCAAGTCCACGATCTTCGCCCACTCCGCGGTCCCCGCGCTGAACCAGTTGATGCTGCCGTTCCTGTCGCTGGTGACCGACTCCGAGCTGCGCCGCAACCCCACCGTCAAGGCCGAGTACGAGGCCAGCGGCGGGCGCCCGATGAGCGGACTGTTGCTCACCTACCCGGTGCACCAGGCCGCGGACATCCTGTTCTGCAAGGCCAACGTGGTGCCGGTGGGCAAGGACCAACTCCCGCACCTGGAGATGTCCCGGGTGATCGCCCGCCGGTTCAACGAACGCTACGGCGGCGGGGAGCAGATCTTCCCCGCCCCGGACGCGCTGCTCTCCCCGGTGGTGAACCTGCTGGGCACTGACGGGGAGCACAAGATGTCCAAGTCCAAGCACAACACGATCGACTTGGCGATGACCGAGGACGAGACCGCCAAGGCGCTCAAGCGGGCCGTGACCGACTCCGACCGCAACATCACCTACGACCCGGCGAACCGTCCGGCGGTGTCCAACCTACTGTCCATGGCCGCACTGTGCTCGGGCCGGGATCCCCATGAGTTGGCCGCGCAGATCGGCGACGGCGGCGGCGGCGCACTGAAGGCGGTGGTCACCGAGGCGGTGAACGAACGCCTACGCCCGGTGCGTCAGCGGCGCGCCGAACTGGCCGCGGAGCCCGGCTACCTGCTGCAGGTCCTACGGGACGGCAACGCGAAAGCGAACGAGATCGCCGATGCGACCCTGGCTGAAGTCCGCCAAACCATGGACATGGTGTACTGACACCGCCTACCGTGCCGCAATGAGCAGGCACCACCCCGGAACAACTCCGCTCTCACGGCACCTCGGGGCCAGGTTGCACGCGGGGCAGGCAGCCGGGGCACCGTGACTTCCCAGTCCGGTGACCTTCCCGGCAGACAACGGCCCGGAGTCACCGACCCCAGCGGTCACCGGCTCGCGGTGCGCACCGACGTGCCCTGATCGCAACGCACATGGGAGCGGTATGGGACGCGTGGAGGACTTCGAGGATCTGAGGCCATACCTGCGCGCCATCGCCTACCGGATCCTGGGCACGGTCAGCGACGCCGAGGACGCGGTCCAGGAGGCTTGGCTTCGTTATCAGGACACGCCGGTCCAACCCGATTCCCCGAAGGCTTTCCTCGCCACGGTCATCACCCGGATCTCGATCAACGAACTGCGCTCGGCGCGCGCACGCCGGGAGCACTACGTCGGCACCTGGCTGCCCGAGCCGCTGCTGGAGGACCCGTATCAGGATCCGGAGCGCGCCGCTGAACTGGCGGAGTCGGCTTCGATGGCCGCGTTGCTGCTCCTGGAACGGCTCAGCCCGTTGGAGCGCGCGGTCTTCGTGCTGCGGGAGGTGTTCGACTTCAGTTTCACCGAGGTGTCCTCGATCGTGGAGCGTTCCGAAGCCGCATGCCGGCAACTCGCGGTCCGGGCCCGCCGCCACATGCGCACCGATCGCCGCCGCTTCATCGCCGGCGAGCACGAACACCAGCGCCTCGCTGAACGGTTCATCGCTGCCCTCACCGCGGGCGACCTGGAGGACCTGCGCCACCTATTGGCCGCCGACGCGCAGATGACCGCTGACGGCGGCGGGAAAGCTCCGAGTCTGCCCCGGGGAGTGTCCGGTGCGGACAACATGGCCAGGCTCATGGTCGCGGTATGGCCGCGCCTGGCCGGCATCGGTGTGTCGATGGAGCCACGCCAGGTCAATGCGCACCCCGGGATCCTGGTGCGGGATCCCGCTGGCAAGGTGCTGGCCGTCCTCGCCCTCGAGATCGGGAACGGGCAGATCCACTTGATCCGCTCGGTCATCAACCCGGACAAACTCGCCCACCTCGGCCCAGTCGCGGACGCGTGGTCACTTCAGGAGGCCTACCGGCGCCGCGGCCGGGCCTGACCCGCCGGAATTGACCCGCCGGAACTAATCGCCGGACCTGACTCGCCAGAAGCGACGCACCGGACCGGACTCGCCGGAACTAATTACCGGACCTGAGTCGATGTCACAACGCCGGGACGCATCTTGTCTATCGGGAGACGGACACACAACCCCGACCCCTTGGAGACTCCGATGTCCAACCTCGACCTCGATACCCGCACCAGGGCACCGTTACCGCTCACCGCGTTGACGGCGATGGTGGTGCTCGCCGCTGTCTTGGCCAACCTCGGCCTCTACATCACGGCACGCGCGCTGGGTGCCTCCATGCGCATCGACCCCTACTGCAGCGCGCCCAATCATCTCGTGATCGGCGGCGATGTGGCCTGGAAGACGGCCGCGCCGCTCCTCCTCGGCGTAGTCCTGCTGCTCCTACTGGCACTCACCGGCGTGCGCTGGCGCTGGCTGACCACTGCCGGCATCCTCGCCGGCGCCGCGGTAGCGGTGGGAACCAGCCCGGTCGTCTTCATGGGTTCCCACGACGCGATCACCGGCGCCACGCTGGCAGGCATGCACCTGCTCACCGGAGCGGCCTACGTCGGCATCGGCACGTGGATACGGGCCCGGATGCAAATCGGATAGCCCGGATGCAAATCGGATACATGGCGGAGACGGTGCGGTCGCAGCGTTAGTGGCGCCTCGATCCGCCGGGGCAGGACGCGCAACTCGACCACCAGCAGCCGCACGCCCACCCTGATCAACGCATCCCCAGCCGCACGCCCACCCTGATCAACGCACCTTCAGCCGCACCGTGAACGTCGCGCCGTAGGCGTGGTGCGTGGTCGCGGTGATGCGGGTGCCGCCCCGGGCCGGCTCCACGCGCACCCCGTCGTCGGCCTCCACCACCGTCGGAGCCCGCCCGCTGCGCATGATGAGGGTGATCTGGTCCCGTTCCATGGTGGGGTCGCTGACGGCTATGTGCACCTCGTCGCCGTCCTCGCGCAGCAGCACGCAGGCCGGGCCGTCGATGGTCAGGGTCCGGGCCGTGTGGGAACCCTCAGTGAAAGTGTTCGCCGCGATCAGCTCCAGGCCCGGATGGCGGATCGCCTGCATCCGCTCGGAATTGGACAGCACACTCAGCCCCCCGTCCCGGTACGCCTCGGCCTGCTCCGGGGTGCCACCCGGGATGATCACGTAAGCCAGCTCCGGTGCGCCGTGACCCATGGTGGCGGTGAACACCTGCCGGGTGGCATCGGTGTCGGGGTTGTTCGCCCGGACGTCGCGCAGATTGCCGGTGACCTGCTCGTGCTGCACCCGCACCGGCGGGCCGTCCAGGAACGAGTAGGCCACCGCCGCCCCGGTCGTGCGGTTGGCCCACCGCAACCACGCCGGCCGGGCCCGATTGCCCGGATCCCACGGCACGCCGCCGGGGTTGGCACCCGAGATCTCCACGTCGTCATCGGGCATCGCCACCCGCGCATCCACCGTGGTGACGACCTGTCCGCGGTTGTACGGATCACGCACGCCCGCGGCCAGGACCACGATCGCGTCGTCCAGGGCGAACCAGGACTTCGCGCCCCGCAGCCCGCCGTAGGCCACGAAATCGTCCGGCAGGATGCCCGCCTGCTTGTCCCGCCACGCCACGTCGTCGGCCAGCACCATCGCGGCCGAGCCGAAACCGTCCAGCGTGGCGCCCCCGGAGTGGGTGTTGGTGCTCAGCGGGAAGTAGACGTAGGTGTTCTGGGACTCCGAGGAGGAGGTGAATTCCAACGGATGGTCGGGGTTCTCGTACCAGAACTGACCGTAGGAGTCCGGGACGGTGGCCCGCTCCTCGTCGGGAGCGCTCACGCCCGGCAGCCGGTAGGGGGAGACCGTGGCCAGGAACTCCGCACCAAAGGCCTCCTGCTGGTCCTGCCCGGACAGGTACAGGTGGAACGCGCCGTCGCCGGAGAACCACGGCCTGAGGTTGTCTCCGTTCATGTATTCGTACTTACTGATCCGCGCCGACGAACGGGACAGGGCGAAGGCGAAGCCCTCCCGGCGGTGCACCGCGCGGTCCATTGCATTGAACGCCAGATGCGTCCGGGCGGGGTTCAGATCGGCTGGCTCGACGTCGTCGTCGGCCATGATCTGCGCGTGGCGCACCACCGATACCGGCGAGGTCCAGGAGGAGGTACCCGGCGGGCTGGCGGCCACGGTGGCAAGGTGCTTGACGTAGGCCGCGAGCGCCTCGGCGCGTTCGGGCCGGGAGTAATCGATGAGATCCACCACCGCCTCGGCCACAGTGCCAACGTCGGCGTACCCCGAGGCGGTGCGGGAGACCGCCCGACCCTTGACCGTCTCCATCATCCATCCCTCGAAGATCAGCGGGGCGAAACCGCGCGTGACCCAGTCGTCCACCACCTCGGGCAGGTCGTGCTGATCGTCCTCGGTAGCGCCGGTGCCGTCGAGGATCTTGATCGTCTGCAGTACCCGGGTGAGCAGGATGCGCCCGTAGGAGCCGGTGTAGGCCACCGTGTGGTGCTGGATGAAGGACCCGTCGGCGTAGTACCCGTCGGTGTTGCCGTGGCGCAGGTGGTACGGGTCGATGGTGGCGTAGGCGGTGGCCTGGTCGGTGATCGCCTTGGCGACCCGGGCGCCGTCGCCCGTCAGTGCGCCCTGCAGGATCCGGTTGGTGGTGATGTCGGCCAGATTGGCCCCGGTGTGGAACCGGGAGTCCAGATCCACATCGCCGTCCTTACCGTTGCGCAGATAGGCGTCCATGGTCGCGACGTAGTCCTGCACCCGCTCCGGGTCGGCTTGGTCCGCCAGCAGCACCAGGATGCGGGTGAGGTGGGTGGGGATGCCGATCTCCCAGGCATACCAGTTGCCGTAGTATCCCGCGGCGGTGTCTGCCAGGTAGTGGGCGTGCACCCGATCCAACTCCTCCAACACCCAGGCCTGGACCTCGGCGTTGTCCACCAACTCCGAATCCACCTGCGGGGTGCGGGTGGCCATGGCTACCTCGGCCAGGCGCTGGCAGGTTGCCGACAGGTTCCCCTCGCTGGAGCCCAGCGGCAGGCCGGCGAACACCTCTCCCGGGCCTGCGCCATCGGCCGCGGACAGCCGGGAGCGGGCCACGTCGTGGATCCGGTCCAAGCGCTGTGATGCGGCCGGATGGGTGTTCACCTCCGCGGTGCCGCACAGCATCGCGACCATGTTGTCCAGCACGCGGTCGTGATCGCTCACGGTGTGAGCCCTAGCCTGCACGGCGGGCCCGAGCGCGGCGATCGCGGCCCCGATCGGGGCCAGGGCGAGCAGGGTGCGGCGGGAGATCTGCGGCACGGAAACCCTTTCGTCGTTCGGCGGTGAACACCCGAACGATCCAAGCAGGGCCCGACGGCGTGCGCAAGGATCGCACGGTCCGATGCGGCGGGCGCGGGGCAAAATCAGGTGCCGGCACGGCCTGGGACGGCGTACTGTGCCGGGCACCGGAACTCAGCACGGTGGCTGGTTCCGACGGCACGTGGAGGCAACGATGGAGTGGGAACGAATCCGCAGTTACGCGCTTGGGTTTCCGGAGGTGGCCGAGAGGCCGCATTTCGGGCGACCGGCGTTCCGGGTGCGCGACAGACTCTTCCTCAGTGCCCACCTGGACGAGGAGCCGTCGGTGATCGCCCACGTCTCCCCGCAGGACGCGGCGGCCGCAGTGGCGGAACATCCCGAGCGGTGCGAAGAGGTCTGGCGCACCCACGGCGGACGGCAGATCTTCGTCGGCCTACGCGTCCGGCTGTTCGGTCCGGGCGGGCCGGCGGGCAGCGACCTGCTCACCGACGTGATCGAACGAGCCTGGGTACACCGCGCACCGAAACGCCTCGCAGCCCAGCGGGCCGTCGACTGAGCCCGGCGCACAGATAGCCGTGGCGGGACGTCAGGTCGCCGAGGCGGCGGCGCTCAGGCAGCCGTAGCCACCCCCGCTCAGGTCGCCGTCGCCACCAGACCGAGTTCGGTATCGCCCGACAACGCCACGTGGGCCGGCACGATCCGCACCGTGTACCCGAAGGAACCGGATTGCTCCAGGGTGAAGGTCCGGGAGAATCGGTGCCGGCCGTGCTCGTAGGCCTCGGCGTGGTGCAGTTCCGCCGTCTCGAAGTGCTTGAACTGGTCCTGCTCCCCGACTTGCCCGTACACCACCTGCACCTGCACGTCCTCGGGCTGTAGGTCGCCCAGGGAGACGAAGGCGTGCGCGGTGACCCGCTGCCCCACCTGGGCCGCCTCACCGACTCCCTCTGATTCCACGTGGTCCACTCGGACCGCGTGCCAGTCGTCCCGCAATCGCTGCTTCCACTGCGCGAACTCCTGGGCTCCGGTGTGGCCGGCGCCGTCCATGCGGCGGAACGCCGCCGCAACCGGGGTGTACAACTCGGTGACGTACTCCTGCAGCATCCGGGTGGCCTGCACCTTCGGTCCGAGGGTGGCCAGTGTGTGGCGCACCATCTCCAGCCAGCGTTCGGGCACTCCGTCGGTGCGGTCGTAGTAGCGCGGCACCACGGTGTTCTCCAGTAGGTCGTACAGCGCCGCGGCCTCCAGGTCATCGCGATGGTCCGGGTCCTCCACCCCGTCGGCGGTTGGGATCGCCCAGCCGTTGCGGCCGTCGTACATCTCATCCCACCACCCGTCCAGAATGGACAGGTTCAACGACCCGTTCAACGCCGCCTTCATCCCTGAGGTACCGCACGCCTCCAACGGCCGTAGCGGGTTGTTCAACCACACGTCGGTGCCCGGGTAGAGGGTTTGGGCCATCTCGATGTCGTAGTTCGGCAGGAAAATGATCCGGTGGCGCACATCGGGGTGGTCGGCGAACTGCACCAGTTGCTGGATCAGGCTCACTCCCTGCTCATCAGCCGGATGCGACTTGCCGGCCACCACCATCTGCACCGGGCGTTGCGGGTCGGTGAGCAGCGCGCGGAACCGGTCCGGGTCCCGCAGCATCAGCGTCAGCCGCTTGTAGGTCGGCACCCGGCGAGCGAAGCCGATGGTGAGCACATCCGGGTCGAGCACGTCGCTCACCCAGCCCAGTTCCGCCGGGGAGGCCCCACGCTCCAACCATGCCGCGCGGACCCGCTCGCGGGCGTCGGCCACCAGGCGTTCACGCAACTGGCGGCGCAGCGACCACAGCGCCGCGTTGTCGATCTTGTCGGTCAGCCACCCGGACCCGTCGGCGACCTCCTCGGCGCTGAATCGTTCGGCCTGTGCGGCGGCGAACATCGGATCGATCCAGGTGGGGCCGTGCACCCCGTTGGTGATCGAGGTGATCGGCACCTCACGCTCGTCGAACCCGGGCCACAGCGCGGCGAACATCCCGCGGGAGACCCGGCCGTGCAATTTCGACACCCCGTTGGCGTGCTTGGCCATCCGCAGGCCCATCACAGCCATGTTGAACACCGTGGGGTCCCCGCCCTCGTAGTTCTCCCGCCCCAGGGCGAGCACGTCCTGCACGTCAATGCCCTCGATGGCATTCCCGCCGCCGAAGTAGGTGGCAATCAGGTCCGCGCCGAACCGGTCGATCCCGGCCGGGACCGGGGTGTGGGTGGTGAACAGGGTGCCGGCGCGCACCGCCTCCACCGCGGCCGCCCAGGGCAGCCCCTCCCCCTGGACGAGTTCACGCACCCGTTCGATGCCCAGGAAGCCGGCGTGCCCCTCGTTGCAGTGGTACACCTCCGGTTCGGGCACGCCGCTGAGCCGGGTGTAGACCCGCAGCGCCTTCACCCCGCCCATCCCGAGCAGCAGTTCCTGCTGCAGTCGGTGCTCGCTGGTCCCGCCGTACAGCCGGTCGGTGACGCCGCGGGCGCCCTCGTCGTTGTCCTGGATATTGGAGTCCAGGAGCAGCAGCGGCACCCGCCCGATGTCCGCCTGCCAGATCTGGGCGTGCAACTCCCGCCCGCCCGGTAGCGGCAGGCTCACCCGGGCCGGGGCGCCGTCGTCCTCACGCAGTAGCGTCAGCGGCAGGTTGTCCGGGTCCAGCACCGGGTAGGTCTCATGCTGCCAACCGTCCCGGGTGAGGGACTGGCGGAAGTAGCCCGAGCCGTACAGCAGCCCGACGCCGACGATCGGCACCCCGAGGTCGGATGCGCTCTTCAAGTGGTCGCCAGCCAGGATGCCCAGGCCGCCGGAGTACTGCGGCAGGGCACCGGTGATCCCGAACTCGGCGGAGAAGTACGCCACCGCCGCCGGCAGCGCGTCCTCACCGGCGCGGGCCCGGCGCTCGGCCTCGGCCTGATACCAGCGGGGCTGGTCCAGGTAGTCACGCAGTTGCGCGGACTGATCGCGCACCCGGCGCACGAACTGCTCGTCCGCGGCCAGTTCGGCCAGTCGCTCCACCGGGGTGGCGCCCAGCATCCGCATCGGATCGCGGCCCACTTGGCGCCACCGCGGCGGGTCGATGCTCTCGAACAGCGCCCTGGTGGGTTCGTGCCAGGACCAGCGCAGGTTGCGGGCCAACTCATCGAGGTCCTCGATGGCATCGGGCAGCACGTGACGGACGGTGAATCGGCGGATCGCTCTCACGATCGCGAGCATAAGTCACCACCGCCCCGGATACGAACGGGCCCGGGCGGCACGAGTTCCCCAGCACCGCTCCCACGCGGCACCGCCGGGCGCTACCAGTCCCCTAGCGTCCCCCGCGCGCGGCGCGGCCGGGCGATACCGGTCCCCTAGCGTCCCTCCCGCGCGGCCCGGCCGGGCGATACCGGTCCCCAAGCGCTCTTCTCCGCAGCCTTCGAGCAGTACCGATTCCCGACTCGACCTGCCTTCCCCCGGGCCTTCTCGGTAGGTTCGGAACTGTGACTACTCCCAAGCCCGCTCCCCCGGTTCCGCTCGGCCGGATCCCGGTGCTGAACGTCGAGCCCACCGTCCAGGGCGGACGGTGGGCGGCGAAAGCGACCGCAGGTGAGGCGGTGCCCATCCGCGCCACCGTGTTCCGGGAGGGCCACGACGCGGTCGCCGCCACCGCAGTGCTGATCGCCCCGGACGGCACCGAACACACCCGCGCCCCCATGGTGGACGTCTCCCCCGGCAACGACCTATTCGAAGCGACCGTCGTACCTGACTCCCCGGGCCGGTGGACGTTCCGGGTGGAGGGTTGGTCGGACCCGTACGGCACCTGGCATCACGACGCCACCATCAAGGTGCACGCCGGGGTGGATGTGGACCTGATGCTCGAGGAGGGCGCCCGGGTGCTCGAACGAGCCGTGACCCAGGTGCGCCGGGACCACGAAACCCGCCAGGTGCTGCTGGATGCCATCACCGCGCTGCGCGACACCACCCGCCCGGCCGAAGCGCGCCTGGCCGCCGGCGCCTCCCCCGAGGTGCGCCAGTTGCTCACCGAGGCGCCGCTGCGGGACTTCGTTTCGCCGTCGGCCACCTACACCCTGGCCGTGGACCGACGGCTGGCGCTGTACGGGTCCTGGTACGAGTTCTTCCCGCGCTCCGAGGGCGCGGTGCGCGACCCCGAAACCGGACAGTGGACCTCCGGCACCCTGCGCACCGCGGCGCAGCGGCTGCCCGCGATCGCCGAGATGGGCTTCGACGTCGTATACCTCACCCCGATCCACCCGATCGGTACCACCAACCGCAAGGGACGCAACAACACCCTGACCGCCGAGCCGGGCGACCCGGGCTCGCCGTACGCGATCGGTTCACCCGACGGCGGCCACGATGCGATCCACCCCGAACTGGGCACTTTCGAGGACTTCGACGCGTTCGTGGCCCGGGCACGCAAGTTGGGCCTGGAGGTGGCCCTCGACCTGGCGTTGCAGGCCTCTCCGGACCACCCGTGGGTGCACGAGCATCCGGAGTGGTTCACCACCCGGGCGGACGGGTCGATCGCCTACGCGGAGAACCCGCCGAAGAAGTACCAGGACATCTACCCGCTGAACTTCGACAACGACTACCCCGGCATCTACGCCGCGGTGCGCGATGTGTTGCAGACGTGGATCGACCACGGGGTGACCGCCTTCCGGGTGGACAACCCGCACACCAAACCGGTGCGGTTCTGGGAGGAGATGCTGGCCGACGTCGGTGCTCGCCATCCGGAGGTGATCTTCCTGTCCGAGGCGTTCACCAAGCCGGCGATGATGCACGCACTGGGCATGGTCGGGTTCCAGCAGTCCTACACCTACTTCACCTGGCGGCACAGCAAGGAGGAGTTGGCCGAGTACTTCACCGAGGTATCCCACGAGTCGGCCCACGTGATGCGGCCCAGTTTCTGGCCCACCACCCACGACATCCTCACCCCCTACATGCAGCAGGGTGGGGAGGCGGCGTTCGCGATCCGGGCGGTGCTGGCCGCAACCGGGTCGCCCACATGGGGCATCTACTCCGGGTATGAACTGGTGGAGAACGTGGCCCGGCCCGGAGCCGAGGAACAGATCGACAACGAGAAGTACGAGTTCAAACCCCGGGACTGGCAGGCGGCCCGCACCGAGTACGGCATCACCGACCTGATCACCCGACTGAACGCGATCCGCCGTCGTCATCCGGCGTTGCAGCAGTTGCGCAACCTCACGGTGCATCCGACCACCGACGACGCCACGTTCTGCTTCTCCAAGCGCTTGCGCGCCGAGCACTCCCCCACCGGGGCCGGGGACGTGGTGATCGTGGTGGTCAACGTGGATCCCTACACCTCCCGCAGCGCGCACCTGGAACTGGACATGGCCGCGCTGGGGCTTCCGGCAGATGCCACGTTCACCGCCCATGACGAACTGACCGGGGAGACCTACGCCTGGGACGCCCACCCCTATGTGCACCTGAGCCCGTTCGGACGGTGCGCCCACATCATCGAGGTCCGAACGGTATGACACGACCCGCACGCACCTTCACCCTTCCCGCTCAGCCGCGCCCGGGACTGGACGACGACCCGCAGTGGTACCAGAAAGCGGTGTTCTACCAGGTGCTGCTGCGGGCCTATTCGGACTCCGACGCCTCCGGCAGCGGTGACCTGCGGGGGTTGATGGAGAACCTGGACTACCTGGCCTGGCTGGGCATCGACTGCCTGTGGATCCCGCCGTTCTACCCCTCCCCGTTGCGCGACGGCGGGTACGACGTATCCGACTACACCGCGGTGGCCGGGGAGTACGGCACGATCGAGGAGTTCACCGAACTGGTGCAGGTGGCCCACTCCTACGGCATCCGGGTGATCATCGACCTGGTGATGAACCACACCTCCGACGCCCACCCGTGGTTCCAGTCCTCCCGATCCAACCCCGACGGGCCGTACGGGGACTTCTACGTCTGGTCCGACGACGACAGCGGCTATCCCGATGCCCGCATCATCTTCGTGGACACCGAGACCTCCAACTGGACGTTCGATGCGGTCCGCCGCCAGTACTTCTGGCACCGGTTCTTCTCCCACCAACCGGACTTGAACTTCGAGAATCCCAAGGTGCGCGAGGCGATGTTGGATGTGGCCCGGTTCTGGTTGCGCACCGGGGTGGACGGGTTCCGCCTGGACGCGGTGCCCTACCTGTTCGAGGAGGAGGGGACCAACGGGGAGAACCTGCCGCAGACCCACGGTTTCCTCGCCGAGGTGCGGGCGATGGTCGATGCGGAGTTCCCGGGCCGGATCCTGCTCGCCGAGGCCAACCAGTGGCCCCACGATGTGGTGGAGTATTTCGGCACCGCGGAGGAGCCGGAGTGCCACATGTGTTTCCACTTCCCGGTGATGCCGCGCATCTTCTACGCCCTGCGGGAGCAGAACGCCACCGCGATCCAGGAGATCCTGGCCGACACCCCGCAGATCCCACCGGGGGCCCAATGGGGCACGTTCCTGCGCAACCACGACGAGCTCACGCTGGAGATGGTCTCCACCGAGGAGCGCGCGGCGATGTACGGCTGGTATGCCGAGGACCCGCGGATGCGCGCGAACGTGGGGATCCGCCGCCGGCTCGCGCCGCTGCTGGAGAACTCCCGCGCGGAGATCGAGCTGGCCCACGCCCTGCTGCTGTCCCTGCCGGGTAGCCCGTGCCTGTACTACGGCGATGAGATCGGGATGGGCGACAACATCTGGTTGCCGGACCGGGACTCGGTGCGCACCCCGATGCAGTGGAACCCGGATCGTAACGCGGGCTTCTCTCGTGCCGATCCGGGCAAGTTGTACCTGCCCACCATCCAGTCGTTGACCAACCACTACGCCGCCGCGAATGTGGAGGCGCAACTGGCGATCCCCACCTCGCTGCTGCACTGGGTGCGCGGGATCCTGGAGGTGCGCCGGGCCCACCCGGTGTTCGGCAACGGGGACTACATCCCGCTGGAGTCGGACAACGACGCGGTGCTGGCGTTCCTGCGCCGCAACGACGAGGAAACGATGCTGTGCGTGCTGAACATGGCCAACACCCCGCGGGCCGCCACCATCTCCCTCCCCGGGCTCGCGGGTAAGGAACTGGTCGACATCTTCAGCGGCACCGGCTTCCCGGCGATCGCTCCGGTCACCGTGTCCGCGGTGGGGGCCGACGGCGACGGTGCTGCAGGTGCTCAGGCGCACCCGGAGGTAGCCGCATCGGCTGCCGGCGATGATGGCGCTGCGGAGGCGGTACCGGCGGGTGCCGCAGCGGGGTCGGACGGCGAGGCGTCCGCGAGTCGAGAGCCGGTGGGTGCCGGGGTCGCCGGAGGCACGGCCGGCGCCGCGGGCCCGGGTGGCTCAGGTGGCGCCGGGGGCGCCGGGGGCGCCGCGCTTCAGCGGGACGCCGCAGGTGCACGGGGCGCAGGTGGCACAGGCGGCACAACTGGCACAGGCGGCACAGTTGACACAGGTGGCACAGCCCAGGCCGGGGGTTCGCAGGCACCGGCCCCCAGCGAATCGGCGGTACGGCACCACACCCCCGACTACGCCCGCACCGACGGTGACCATTGGCGGGAGACGACCCCGGCGGAGCCTTCGTGGCCGGCGGAACCTGCCGGGCCGGAGGGCCGCCTCACGCTGACGTTGGGCAGCCGGGACTTCTTCTGGTTGCAGGTCCAGGAGGAACGATGAGGCTGATCCTGCGATGACCCGATCCACATCCGAGGCTGGTGAATCGCGGCCCACGCTCACGCCGCCGTTCGCCGACTTCCTACCGCCGTGGCTCGCCCGGCAACGTTGGTACGCCGGGAAGGGGCACACACCAGCCCTGACCCGAGTGGGCGGGCTGCGCTGGCAGGACTCTCAAGGCGAGGTCGGGATTGAGACGCACCTGGTGCTGGACTCCGCCGGGGACGAGCCGGTGCTGTACCACGTACCCCTCACCTTCCGGAGCGCCCCGTTACCGGAGCACGTGGCCGGCCGCCGGGCCCTGGTGGCCACCGCCGACCACTCCGAGTTGGGTAAGCGCTGGATCTACGATGCCTGCTTCGACCCGGTGTACGTCCAGGTGCTCCTCGATGCGCTCACTGGTCACGGTCCGGTGCCGGAGTTGGTCCGCCGCGATGGCGGCGGGCATCGCGCCCCGGTTCAGACCGCGAGCGACGGACAGGGCCGCATGCCGGTGCGGGCCGAACCGGCCGCAGGCGCCCGTCCGCTGCGGGTGCACACCAGCCGGGTGTTGCGCGGGGAGCAGTCGAACACCTCGATCATCGTTAACGCCCCGAGCGAGGACTCCGCCGACGGGCCGCACGGCGCCGAGCAGGTGATCATCAAGGTCTTCCGGGTGCTACGGCCAGGAGCGAACCCCGACGTGCAGGTTCAGACCGCCCTGGCCGGCGCCGGCAGCACGCTGATCCCCCAACCCGTCGGTGCGCTGTGGGCCTCCTGGCTCCCCGGGGCCGGCGGCCACCTGGCGTTCGCCAACGAGTTTCTCGCCGGCGCGCAGGACGGATGGGAACGGGCGCTGGACTCAGCCAGCCGGGGGGCCGACTTCGCCGACGATGCCCGCGCCCTGGGCCGTACCACCGCCCTGCTGCACCGCCAACTGCGCGAGGCTCTCCCGTTGGGTGACGCGGGCGCTGATGAGAACGCCCCGGAGAGTGTGCGTGAGCACCTGGTGGCCGACGTGCGCGCCCGGTTCGCCACCGCAGCGGCCGACGTTCCCGAACTCGCCGGCTACCGCAGCGGTGTGGAGCAGGCCATCGCCGAGGCATTGGCGGTGTCCCCGTGGCCTCCGGTGCAGCGCGTCCACGGCGACTATCACCTGGGCCAGTTGCTGCACACCTCCGACCGGGGCTGGGTGGTCCTGGATTTCGAGGGTGAACCGCTGCGTCCGATCACCGAGCGGATCTTGCCCACCTTTGCTCTGCGTGATGTGGCCGGCATGCTGCGTTCGTTCGATTACGCCGTCGGCTCCCTCAAGCCGGAACCCCATTCCTGGGGCAGGCGCGCGCGCACGGCGTTCCTGGACGGGTACGCCGAAGCAAGCGGCACCGATGCGAGCGCCCACACAGCGCTGTTGCGTCTGCTCGAACTCGATAAGGCCTTCTACGAAGCCAGTTACGAGGCCCGCAACCGTCCCGACTGGGTGCACATCCCGGTCTCTGCCATCAGGTCCCTCATCGAGGAGCACACCGTGACCGACCCAGACCCCGCGATGCCCGACCCTCGCGGCCAGAACCCGGATCGACCGCCCGCCGTGGACCCGGCCACTGCCGGGCCGATCCCGGCGGACCCGGAGACCCTCGCCCGCGTGGCCCGCGGTGAGCACCACTCCCCCCATGACGTGCTGGGCGCCCATGTCGCCGCCGGCATGGTGACGATTCGCACGCTGCGGCGGCTCGCCCAGCGGGTGCAGGTCCGCACTGCCGAGCGCACCGTCGAGGCCCGCCACGAACAGGATGGGATCTGGGTGGCCACGCTGCCGGCTGCCGAGGTGCCCGATTACCGGCTGGAGGTGACCTACGACGGCGCGACTTCCGTCGTCGATGATCCCTACCGGTTCTGGCCCGGCTTGGGTGAGATGGATCTGCATCTGATCGGCGAGGGCCGCCATGAGCGGCTGTGGGAGGTGCTCGGCGCGCATGTGCGTTCCTTCCCTTCCGAGTTGGGCGAGGTGCGGGGCACGTCCTTCGCGGTCTGGGCGCCCAACGCACAGGCGGTGCGGGTGGTGGGCGACTTCAACTCCTGGGACGGGGTCGGCCACGCGATGCGGGTGCTGGGCTCCACCGGGGTGTGGGAGTTGTTCGTACCCGGCGTGGGGGTGAACACCACGTACAAGTTCGAGATCCGCGGACCTGACGGGTCGTGGCGCACCAAGGCCGACCCGATGGCCCGCGCCACCGAACACCCCCCGGCGACCGCCTCCGTCGTCACCGACTCCCAGTACACCTGGCAGGACGCGGCGTGGATGGACCAGCGCGCCCGGCGCGACCCGCACACCGGACCGATGAGCATCTACGAGGTGCACCTGGGGTCCTGGCGGCCCGGGCTGGGGTATCGGGAGTTGGCCGAGCAGTTGGTGGAGTACGTCACCTGGATGGGCTTCACCCACGTGGAACTCATGCCGGTGGCCGAGCATCCCTTCGGCGGTTCCTGGGGATACCAGGTGACGTCGTACTACGCGCCCTCCTCCCGGTTCGGCAGCCCCGATGAGTTCCGCCACCTGGTGGATGCGCTGCACCAGGCGGGCATCGGGGTGCTGGTGGACTGGGTGCCGGCGCACTTTCCCAAGGACGATTTCGCGCTGGCCCGTTTCGACGGCACACCGCTGTATGAGGATCCCGACCCATTGCGCGGCGAGCAGTTGGACTGGGGTACCTACGTGTTCAACTTCGGCCGGAACGAGGTGCGCAATTTCCTGGTGGCCAACGCGTTGTATTGGTTGCAGGAGTTCCACATCGACGGTCTCCGGGTGGATGCGGTGGCCTCCATGTTGTACCTGGACTACTCCCGCAAACCCGGCCAGTGGCGCCCGAACGTACGCGGCGGGCGGGAGAACCTGGAGGCGATCCAGTTCCTGCAGGAAGCCAACGCGACGGCGTACCGCACCGCGCCGGGGATCGTGATGGTCGCCGAGGAGTCCACAGCGTGGCCCGGGGTCACCTCCCCGACCGACGCCGGGGGCCTGGGATTCGGGCTGAAGTGGAACATGGGCTGGATGAACGACACGTTGCAATACCTCTCCCAGGAGCCGATCAACCGGCGCTACCACCATGGGGAGTTGACGTTCTCCCTGGTGTACGCCTTCTCCGAGAAGTATGTGCTGCCGTTGAGCCACGACGAGGTGGTGCACGGCAAGGGCTCGCTGCTGCGCAAGATGCCCGGTGACCGGTGGCAGCAACTCGCCGGCGTTCGGGCGTTGTTGGCGTACCAGTGGTCCCATCCGGGCAAAAAACTGCTCTTCATGGGCCAGGAGTTCGCGCAGGAAAGTGAGTGGTCGGAGGCCAACGGGTTGGACTGGGCGCAGGGGGACAGTCCCGAACACACCGGGGTGCGGTTGGCGCTGCGCCGGTTGAACGAGGTGTATCGGGAGCACCGGGCGCTCTGGGCCGAGGACTTCTCCCACGCGGGTTTTGAATGGCTCGAGGCCAATGACGGCGATCACAACGTCATCGCCTACCTCCGCAAGGCGGGAAATGACAGTGGCAGCAATGGGCGTGCCGACGACGAAGCCCCTCAGCCGGGCCAGGTCACCGAAGCCGAGCCGGCCGGCTCGAGCGGTGGCGACGCTGCGAGTGGCGGCGCGATGAGTGCCGACGCGGGTAGCACGGCCGCTGGCTCCGACGTGATGGCGATCATCGTGAACTTCGCCGGTATCCCGCACGAGGAGTACCGGGTCGGCTTGCCGCGCGGAGGCGCGTGGGATGAGATCTTCAATTCGGACGCGTCCGAGTACGGAGGATCCGGCGTCGGCAATCTCGGTCGGGTGCAAGCCGAGCGCGTGCCCTGGCGGGGCCATCCCTATTCGGTGACTCTGCGCGTGCCTCCGCTCGGGGCGGTCTATCTCGTACCCGCGCAGGAGCCTGCCCGGGGCTGACCCTGCGCTGATCCGCTCTTGAAGCGCCGCCCCTAACGCTCTAGGTAACCGCTCGTGAAGCGCCGCCCCAACGCTCGAGGTAACCGCTCGTGAAGCGAAGCCCCCTGACAGCGGGGCAACCCTTCCGCCGGCCATGCCTCAACGACCGGCGGCAGCGCTCGAACCTTCGTTCGAAGGAATGTCAGTGGTCGGCGATAGCGTGCCACTATGGCAACGACCCCTTCGTCTCCGGACCCGGCAATGCGGCCGGGCGAGGACGTCTGCGCGGCCCGAGACCGGGTTCGCCGGGAGTTGACCGAGCCGGTGGCCACGTGGAAAACGCTCAAGCGCTTGAAGCACTACGTCCATAGCGGCACCGAAGAGCCCGGGGTGCTGGTGGACATGGTCGCCGCCTGCCAGCAATTGCGGGCGAATATCGACGGCGTGGAAGCCGAGATTTTACAGCGCCTCCAAGACGTTCGCCCCGGATCGGCGCTGGGAGAAGAACTTGCGACCCGCTTGGCGATCCCCACCGGGGCTGCCGACCGGGTGCTCGACCGGGCGGCAGCGCTTGACGACTATCTGGAAGTCCATTTCGCCCTCTTGGGCGGGGACATCGATCAGCGCAAGGCAGACACGTTCATCGACACCACCCGGACCCTGCCCGTCCTCGAGGCCCGGGCGGTGCACCGCGCGATCCTTCCGGAGGCATCCCGGCTCACCTATCGCCAGGTGAAGAACCGGCTTCGCGCGGCGGTGCTGGCGGTCGACGGCGATCTGGCCCAGAAGCGCCACGAACGCACTTTGCCGGACCGGCACGTGAGGATGTCCAGCGCCGACGACGGCATGGCTTACCTGACGTTCTTTCTTTCGGCCACGGACGCCGCGAAGGCAATGTCCGTCCTGGATGCGCTGGCCGTGAAGGAGGGGCCGGAGGACGAGCGCAACGTCGGGGCTCGACGTGTCGATGCGTTCGTCAAGATCCTTAACGCCATCCTCGACTCCGGGCGCACGCCCAACGGGGAGCCGGTCCCCACCCAGCACCGCAAGCGCCCGCACTTGGTGTTCAGCGTCGCCCAATCCACTCTCGACGGGGAAGACGACGCTCCTGGCTATCTCGCCGGCTACGGGCCCTTGGCCGCTGACATCGTCCGCCACCTGGCAAACGCCGGTGAGGCTGCGACCGAGTCCCCGCGAAACAGTGGCGCAGCCGACCACCGGACCGAGGAGTCGACCGCGCACCCGTCGGCCGCACCCGCTAAGGACGCCAAGCAAGCGACCGCGGGCTCATCGGACGGACCCCACCGCAACGCCGAAGACGCAGCCACCCCCAGCGACGACCGCAATCCACGTCCGCCGCGCCCGAACTGGGCTGCTGGCACGCACGTGCGGCCGATGCCCACATGCTCCGCCAATGGCACGTTGATATCACCGGCCCGCGGCGGCCAGGACCAGTTCCCGGGCGCATTCGCCGACGACCCGGTTGCCGCTCTCGCCAGTCAGGGCGTCTTGTCCACCGACGGCTACCAGCCCGGAACCCGGCTGCGGGACTTCATCCTCGCCCGGGACGGCACGTGCCGCTTTCCCACGTGCCAGCAACCGGCCCGGCGCTGCCAGATCGACCACATCGTGCCCTTCGATCCCGCGAAACCGGCCTGGATGCAAACCCACCAGGGCAACCTCCATCTCTTATGCGCCCGGCACCATCAATTGAAGACCGCCGGCGTCTGGACCGTCACGCGGGAGGCAGCCACCGGTGATACGCACTGGATCTCACCGCTCGGATACCGCTATACCCGCCCGGCGGAGGTGGTCGATCCCACCTACCACCTCCCGACACTGCATGCCGCACTCCGCGCGATGCGCGCGAACCACGCCGACGATCACGGCTTGCACGAGAAACCGGCACCGATCGGACCCGGCCTGGCCCCCGAGGAGCAATGGCTCTCATCCAACTCTCGGCCGAGCCTTCGAGGTCGTGCGTCTTCACCGCGGGTTTCGGTACTCGACCAGATCCGGGAATCGATCAAGCGCTCCATCGAGGAGCATGAAGCAACCGAAGGACGCAAAGCATCCGAGCGAGAGTGCGCGCCGAAACTGGGCCGCCCCTACCAATCGAACCGGTCGCAGCAACAACGAGCATCAGACCCGCAAGCACTTGGCCGCAGGGTAGTTGAAGCAACGTTCGACACGGCCGGACCTTCCGCAGCCGCCACGTTTCCCAGCACAACAGACCCGCCCCCGTTCTGAGGCCACGGTTCTGAGGCGACTGTTCGGAGGACACGGTTCTGAGACCACTGTTCCGAGGGCACGGTTCTGAGGCCACGGTGAGACGCAGCGTCTTAGTGCAAGATGTGCGCGTGCGGCCGATGGAGCCTGTCGGTGTCGCGTGGTGGCGCTAGTACAGCGCCACCGCCAGGTCCCGTCGTGCCTTGAGTAACTCCGGGGAGTTTTCCGGCAGCATCAGGAACAAGTCCAGCAGACGCTTGCGGGCCCGCTCCCGGTCATCTCCGGCAGTTACCTTCACCACCGAGATCAGGCGGTTGAACGCGGACTCAAACTGCCCGCTCGCTGCTTCAACGTCGGCAGCCGCGAGGTGCGCATCGACGTCGTTGGCGGCGGCCTGTGCCGCCGTGGTCAGCACTTCCTGGATATCCACATCGGACAGCCGGCGGCCCAACTCCACTTGCGCCAGCCCCGCCTTGGCTTCGGCGTCGGCAGGGTTCTCCTTCAGCGCCTCCTCGAATGCTGCCGCAGCACCGTCGAGGTCGTCGTTCTCGATCGCGTCATAGGCGGCCTGGATGTGGGGTGGAAGCGGCTCCTCCTCCGGCTCTTGGTCCTGTTCGCCCTCGCCTTCGGTCTCCGACACCCCCTCTACCCTGCCTGTGACACCGTTCTCCGCAGCAACCTTCAGCACTTCGTCGATGACCGCTCGGATCTGTTCCACCGGTTGCGCACCCTGGAACAGGGGCAGGGGCTGCCCCTTGATCACCGCCACGACCGTCGGAGCAGCCTGAACCTGGAACGCCTGCGCGATCTGCGGGTGCGCCTCGATATCCACCCGACCCAGGAGGAACCGGCCACCGTACTCCCCGGCGAGGGTCTGCAGGTTCTTGCTGAGTTCAGTCGACGACGATGATCGGGGCGCACGAAGATCGATGATGACCGGCACCTGTAGCGACCGCTCGACGATCTCCTGGAACGTCTGCAGCGTCACATCCACCACCGCGGCGTTCGCCGGCACGCTCTGGTCCCCCTCAGAGGGCGGTGGTGCCGCGAGGCTGGACAGGTCGACTGCGCCACGCAGGTTGAGGGAGGGTTGACTCATCGCAAAGTACCTCGCTGGTTCACAGGCTCACTCCTCGGAAACAGAACCCAGGACTCGCTCCACACCGAGCACGGTGATCTGCGCGTCCTCCTGCTCCGCCGGCACGTAAAGCGCCACCATCACATGGTATGTGCCCTGCAGGCTCTCGTTCACCTCACCGCCGGAGTCCGATAGCGCAGCCAACTGGCCGCCCACCTCGATCTCCCCACCGTCCTCGGTCTTCGTGAATGTCTGCTCGGTGCGCATCGCCCCGATCGTGATCACGCCCCCGTCGGCGGTGCCGATCGCAAAGGTGTGGTCCTCTTGCACCGTTGTCTCATGGTCGAACTGACCCGCTGCCTCAACGTTGCTGGCTAGGTTGTCCGCTTCTTGCTGCACCAGTTCGCGGAACGGTTCTTCGGCGAACTGATCGGTGAACTCGCTGTCCTCCCCCTCGGTGAGCAGGTCTGCGTAGTTCTCCAGCGCCTCGGCGGGGCTGGTGAGGAAACCGTCGTCCTCCGGGTCCACCGGGGTGCTGCCGGTCTCGGCGATCTCGGTCGCCGGCATGGTCACGCCCGGCAGGAGCCGCACCCAGGAGACCATCCGGTACGGCGAACGGGGGTCATCCTGTCGCAACCCGATCAGCAACGGTGTATTCGCATCGTCCGGAATCTGGGTGACGACGAAAACCGTGCGCGGCCACTCGGCGGAGGCCGAAACGATCGCGACCTCCTCCCGCGTGGTCAGAGGTTGGAGGGAGGTTTCCTCATCGGTGTCGGCCGTGGCGCTTCGCAACCGATACTCGGCTGAACGCACCGCCAACGCAGGGTCCTCCATGCGCGCCTCGAGAAGTTCGGGATCGCTCTCTTCATCGGCGCGGTCGATGTGCTCCTCGATGTCGGTCAGCACCCGCTCCAACCGGGGCCCGTCCAGCACCGGCTGGTCCGCCGACGGTTCGGGATCTGGCGTCACCGCCGGGATGTCCGGCGTGCAGGCGATCAGTGTGGCGGTAAGCCCGGCGGCAAGGACGGCGACGAGCGGACGACGGCGAGGCATCAGTTCTGCTGTCCTCCTTCCGATCCCTGCGGCCCGCCGAGTGCCTGCGGCCTGCCTGGTGTTTGGGTGGTGAGTTCCTGCAACGGGGCGATCTCCTGTGTCTCGGCGATCCCGGTCGCAGAGCGCAGCGACTGACCTTCCTGCTGGATGCCCCAGGTCTTGCGCCAACGAGCACCGGAAGTGCGCGGATCGGGCTCTTGATCCGCCTTCGGCTCAGGTTCGGGTTCTTCGTTCGGACCGGGGTCCGGCTCCGCGGTGACCTTCCCGCGTCCCAGCCGGCGCCACCACGGACGCGCCTTCCCTGAGCGTTCAGTCTCCGCACTCGGCTCCGCGGACGAGGCTTCTGCGCCGCGCGCGACCGGGTCCGGGCCGGCCTTGTCCGCGTCGGTCGTGTCCGCATCGGAGAACCCCATGTCGGCCATGCGCGCGGCCCCCACGTCAGCCCCGCGCGCGGAGGCTGCATCGGCCCGGCGGGCGGACGCTGCGTCGGCCCCGCGGGCGGACCCATCGCGCTGCACATCGTCCGCGCTCGCCGTCGGGCCTGATGCGAAGTAGGCGCCGGTAGGCCCGGGGGCCGCACTTGCTCGGCCGGATGCGACCCAGTCGGACAACTCTGCGCCCGCGCCGCCGGGGGCAGCACCCACGCCCGCATCTGCATCCACGCCAGTAGCACCCGCGCCCGAATCCGCATCCGCACCTGCGTTGACACCCGGGCGGTCATTCGCGCCGGATGCACCTGCGTTCCCTGTAGGTCCGTCCTGCGCGCTACCGGACCTGACGTCCTCTGCATCGCCAGACGTCGCTGGGGCGTCCCCGCTGCCCGTCCGGCCGCCGCTGCCCGCCCCGCCGCCGAAGGGCCACCAGCGCCGGCGCGCTGCGGCTCGCTCCGCCTCCTCGCGGGCTCTTTCCTGTTCCCGCAACTCCCGACGGGTGAGAGGTGTTCCATCGGGTTTCACTAGACCGCTGGGCAGTTCGCCGGTATCGGCGTCGGCGAGGGCATCTCCAGACGCAACCGTGGGCGCACTGGAAGACGCGGTCGTGGGCGAAGCGGCCGTGGGGGGACTGGACGACGCAGCCGTGGACGCACTGGCAACCGGGTCGATGACCTCGGTCGCGTCTGCGGCGTCCGCGCTGGGCCAGCCCAGCCGTTGGGCGTAGGTGAGTTCTTCTTCCGGGACGTCCTCCCGGTGGCGCCCGGGCTGGCGCGGCGGTACCAGGGCCGCTGCCTTTTCTTCCTCCAGCCGGGCCTGGCGGGCGCGAGCGGCCTCCTTGTCTGCCAGCAGGAAAATCACTAAGGCGACCGCACCGCCCAGGGCGAGCACCACGCCGATGATCGTCCCCGGGATCAGCAGCGGCGTGGGCACCTCACGGTCCCAGGTCAGTTCCACCTGCGGCGCCGGTTCGGACCCGTCGGTGGCCGCCAGCATCACCCAACGTCCGGGCACGGCCGTCCACTCGTAGGTAACCTCACCGGTGCCGGTGACTTCCTCCAGCCACAGGTCCGAACCAGCAGGATCGGGAAGGATCGCTTCCTGGGGACCGTCCGCGGACTCCCCCTCGCCGGCGGCATCACCCGAATCGCTCTCCGCGTCTTCGGTCGCCTCGCCGTCGGTCGCATCGCCGTCAGTCGCCTCGTCGTCGGAAGTTCCGCCGTCGGTCCCCTCCTCGGTGTCGGGAGCGCTTTCGTCCTCGGCACCTTCGTCCCCGCCCTCGGCGTCGTCGTCGCTCTCGGCGGAAGCCTGCGGCGCCTCAACCTGCCGGACGTCGAGTTGCTCCCACGTCGTCAAGCCAGTGATCTCCGCGTGCGGAGCATCGTCGAGCCAGGCACGCACATCCGCTTCACGACCCATCGCCACGAGGACGGGAGTCTCCGGGGTCGCACCAACCGCCCGTACCTGCACGGTGTCATTGACCATGTTGAGGACGCCGGGGGCCGTGATGACAGCAGGCGCCTCGGGTTCCTCGGGCAGGGTGGCTGTGACCCGTTCGTCGGGGCGCCAGAAGGTCGCCGAGCCGATCGCGGCCGTGATGACGGCTAAGCCGACCACGATGACCGTGATCGCAATGATGCGTCGAAGCACTGGCGCGGGCTCCTCCAGAAAGGTGTATGACCGCCGGACCCACTCCGGCGACATCTCAGAATACGTGACCAAACCGTGATCTAGCACATTCCTGTGCCACGAACCACATCCCCCAATTTCCACGGACCATATCCGCCCGACCACGCGGCACCCTTATTCGGCCCGGATCTCACCTTCGGGGACGAACCCTATGCCACTGGGCGCGTGGGTGAGAACGGACTACGCTGGGCACGGCTCATCGCGCGAATGAAGCGCGCGCCCCCGCAATCCCGCCCCAGGAAACAAGGAGTCGCACGTGGCCGAGGCCAAGCCGAACTTCCCCGTCGTCATGCGCGGTTACGACCGCGCTCAGGTCGACCATCACATCCACGCCCTGCAGCGCCAACTTGAAGAAGTGCGCGAGCAGGTCGAGGCGCTGGACTCGGCGAACATGCAGATTTCGGGGGAACTGTCCGAGGCAAAGGCGCAACTTCGCGAGGCGGAGAAGCCGTCCTACTCCGGCTTGGGTTCGCGGATCGAGCAGTTGTTCCGTTCGGCGGAGGAACAGTCCGCCGACCTGCTCACCCAGTCAGACGCCCAAGCCAAGGAAATCGTGGCGCGAGCCCAGAGCAACGCCGCTCAGCTGACCGAGCAGGCGGAGAACGAGGCCGCGGACCTACTCGCGGGGGCTCGCCGGGACGCCACGGCGGAGCGTGAGGCGGCCCAGTCCCAAGCCGAGGGCACCATCGCCGCAGCCGAGCGCCGTGCCGAGGAACTGGTCTCCTCCGCCGAGCGGGAAGCCGCCCGCATCACCAGCGAGACCAATGCCGAACTGAGCGAGAAGCGCGCCAGCCTGGACCGGGAGTTGGGCACCCTGCGCGCCACTACCGAGAATGAGGTCACCAAGGCCCGCGTGAATAGCGAGCGTGCCGCCCGTGAACTCAAGGCGGCCAGCGAGACCGAGGCCGAGGAACTGCGGTCCCGGGCCCGCGCTGAGGCGGAATCGCTGCGGGAGGACGCGATCAAGGAGGCCGACGCCGTCCGCTCGGCGGCCCAACAGGAAGCCAGCGAGATCCTGCGTGCGGCGAACAGCGAGGCCGAGGCCACCCGCCAGTCGGTGGCCCAGTTGCGCGAGGAGGCGGACCTGGAGATCGCCCAACGCCGCCAGGAGGCCGAGGATGCCGACGCCGCGACCCACGCCCAGGCAAAGGCGGAGACCGAGCGGATGATCGCCCAGGCTCAGCAGCACGCCCAGGACGCCGAGGAACGGGTGGCCGATGCCCTCGCCAAGGCCGAGGAAGTGCGCACCCAGGCAGAGGACCAGGCCCGCCAGATCGTGGCCGCGGCCCGCGAGACCGCTGACCGGATCACCTCGGAGGCGCGGGACAACGCCGACCGGTTGCGGTCCGACACCCGCGCGGAGGTGGACCGTGAGCGCCGCACCGCGCAACGGCATCTCGACGAACTCAACGCCCAGCGCGAGGCCATCACCGGTTACCTGGACGAACTACGCGGCCTGCTCGGCACCGGGCAGTACACCCAAGCAGCCGAACTGGCACACACCAATACTGAGGGCGACGCGCCGTCCGCAACACAAGCCTCGAGCGCTGGTGCGGGCGCGCCGGGTGCGGCCGAGGAGGACTCGATCGGCTCCGACGAGGTAGACCCGGCCGCCCCCGCTGCTATGACCGGAGCGGGCGCTGAGGACCCGGCCGCCGAGGAACTGGCCGCCGAGGAGGCTGCTGGACAAGACGCGGCTGCGGAGGACACCGCACAAGGCCCTGGTGCGGAGGAAACCGAGCGGCCAACCGAGGTGATCGACGCGGTCGACGCCGATGAGACGCAGGTGCTGCAGCCGGTGCAAGGTGACGACGCCCGGAAGGCTGACCCCGGCGAGGGCACCCCGGGAGAGGGCAAGTCCGAAGAGCACGGCGCTAACGATGCTGTGACCGATGACGCCGAGAAGGACGCCGACGCCGCAGAAGTTGGCGCCGATCCGGAAGGCGCAGACCCGAAGAAGGCATGACGGCGCCGCAACGGGCGCAGTGGCGCGGCTTCAATATGCGTCGGAGCGGCCGCAACGTGCAGGGGTACAACCGCAACCAGCGGAGTGCAGTCTCAACGTGCGTGGGAGGGGCCGCAACCTGGGCGCAGTTTCAACGGATCATGCGCTGGATGGTGATATCGCCCCACTCCGGCACCTGGCGCGCGACGCCGTCGAACTCGAACCCGTGGCGCTGGTAGAAAGCGGCCGCGCGCTCGTTCCCTTCGGCTACCCATAGTTCGCAGGGTGCCTCACCCACGGCGCAGACGAGCAGTTGGTCGGCCACACCGGTGCCGTGGTGGCTGTCGAGGACATACAGCCCCACGAGACTCAGTGACCGGGCCGAGCCCGGGCCCACCGCCTCTGCCCAGGAGAAGCCGACGAGCCCGCCCGGCTCCTCCGCGACCCAGAAGGACGCACTGCCTGGATCCGTGAGGCGTCGTTGCCACTGCACGGGCATCTTCACAACTTCGGAATCCACCACATCGGCGGGCAAGAGATCGGCGTATGCCTGCCGCCAAGTAGTGGCGTGTAACTCTGCAAGGGCTTCGGCGTCCCACGGGCCGGCAGCACGGATGCTCACCCGGGCAGGCTCGTCTCCAGTTCGGTTCACAGTCGTGCAGACTACGTGATGTGTCCGACCACCGCCGACCTCACCGTTCCCACGACGCCGATCCATCCCGCGCCGGTAACGACTGGGCTGCGCAGCGCACGGAGGCGGCCCGTATCCACCAAGAACGGTTACAGGCCCGGCGCGATGCCGAGCATCGGCGTGCTGAAGAACTTATAGCCGAATTCATCGAGGCCGCCCGGCGCGCAGACCTGCCCTCGACGGCACTGCGCGTCCGGGGCTACGGCGGCCGCGGGTCCGCCCGCACCCCGCTGCGCGGCTGGTATCTGCGCACCGACGCCAGTTCCGGGTTGAGCACGGAGGGAGACTTCTACGTTCTCAGCGCACCACTTAGCGTGCTCGACCGGATCCGGGGCGTACATCCCGAACCCTCCCGACCGCCGTTGGTGCTCGGCGCCGGCGGAAAGGACGGCGAGTCGCTGGATCTGACCGAGGCGCTCGAACGGTTACTGCCGGGCTGGCGCACGGGACGCTGACGGCTCCGGTGCTCGGGGAGTGCTCGGGGAGTGCTCGGGGAGTGCTCGGGAGCCAGGCTTCCATGCTCGGGGAAGCATGCTCGGTTAGCCATCGACTCGGTCATCCAACCGCGCAAGGGCAGCCTCATGCAGGCGCGTCAGGGCCGAGGCCACCTGCCTCGGCTGCTCCACGGCCGCTAGGTGCCCCGCCTCGGGCACCCGCACCGGTTCGGTGCCCAGGGTTGACCCCATGGCCTCGTGGTCGTCCTGTCCGGTGATGGCGTCATCGGCGCCGTAGAGCACCAGCGCGGGCACGTCCAGCCCGTCCAGAACGGCGAGCCGGTCCGGACGCTGGGCCATCGCTCGTTGCGCTGCGGCGATGGCTGCGGGCGGGGCTTGCTCCAGCCATTCCCGCACCCGCTGCACGACCTCCGGGCGCTGGCGCGCCGTCGTCGGGCTCAGCATGTTGCTGAGCATGCCGATCACGGCACCGGCCCCCTCCTCCCCCAGTGCCCTGCGCGCTATGGCCAGCCGATTCGCGGTCGCCTCGGAGGTGTCGGCACTGGCCTTGGTGTCCAGGAGGCCCACCCCGGCAAGCAGGCCGGGGTATCGCTCCGCAAGTGCCGGCAGCACGTAGCCGCCCATCGACACACCCGCGACCACCGCCTTCCGCACCTCGGCACCGTCGAGCGCGTCCGCCAACGCATCGGCATAGGATTCCAGCGTGGTTCCTTCGGGCTCGGCCCATTCGTGCGCGGCGCCGAACCCCGGTAGGTCCACCGTGAGCGTCGGAATACCGGGCAGGGCCGCGACGACCTCCTGCCACATGCGGGAGTCGAACGGGA